>TARA_B110000438_G_scaffold243255_1_pt1 | contig 14600 bp, 3 predicted proteins | sample TARA_B110000438 | Tara Oceans TARA_B110000438 (sample SAMEA4398413) | marine metagenome | biome: Polar Biome; feature: [MES] marine water layer (ENVO:01000295) within the mesopelagic zone...; material: water (ENVO:00002006), including particulate matter (ENVO:01000060) such as...... | reverse complement strand
AAAAAACTAAAACAGATTCTTACATTTATAATATCTCTATTCTTGTTTTAATAGCTTATCGACTACGGAAATGATCTCACCTTCAAAATCTTCATTTTCGTCAAAACCTTTTTTAGCGAGTTGGATGGTTCTGTATTTATCTATTACATATAATCGTGGTAAGGTAGATGCCCCATATCGTTTCTTCGCTACCCCTCGTGAGTCGTAGAGAATTGGCATTGTTATTCCCTTCTCTGCAAGGAATGGTCCAGCCTTTGGCATATCTTCAAATCCTTTGACCGTTCTAGTAGCTTCCGTGATATCGATTAAAAAGAATTTCACATTTTCATCTTTATATTTTTGATACACGTTCTCAAGATGAGGTAATTCTTTCATACATGGCTTACACCACGTTGCGAAAAAGCTGAGGACAACAACGTGTCTTTCCGGCTGAGTCATAGGTTTTTTAAGCTTTTTTCCTTTTTCTTCGGTCCAAGTCTTTAAAAATTCAAACTTTCCAGGCCCGGACATAAGAGCCCATGAAGGGGCAATATCTCCTGCTTTTAGCCCAGGGTCAATTGTATTATCATTTGGAATAACAGCGACTTCACCATCCTGCGCCACCATTAAAGATGAGCAAAAAACAAAAATAAGAAAAACTAATTTTTTCATTATAACCTTTTTTATTGATTAATAATTAATCATCATTCATCTAAGAGGAATATAACCCTACAATTACTTAAGAGTCCTGAATCTGCATTAGCCTTGGATACTTTTTCAGCATCAATATTACTAATTACAAGATCTGCGGCGGATGAACCCGTGGCAGATGATGCTTTAATTACAAGTGGATTACCTTGCACTCTGGAATCATTCTTTGCTTTATCCATAGATCTAGCATATCCGACGACTCCATTCGCAGCTGCAAAGTCTCGAGTATATTGACCTGGTCCATAAACAACATCACCAGAATCGTTAATGATTTTCGGAGACATTGCTGGTTTTAAACCTAATCCAGTACCATCAATGATAATACCTGTTATCCCAGTTGAATTTACTTTAAAGTTTGTATTACCATCATTTGATGTGAGACTTTCTGTATTTTCAGCTGGAGGAAGCAAGACTCTTGAAATATCTGCCATTTTAACCTCATAGGTAATCTCTACAGATGTATCACTCAAATATTTAACTTCACCGATCTGTCTGGCTCCACGAATTGCACCCTGCACTTGCGTTTTGATCACATCATCAAACATTGCACCTGATGCAGTGGTCTCTGATGTAACATTGACACCGTTCACTATTTCAATCAGTTGTCTGAGTGCATCCTGTTTCGCAATTCTCATTGCTGATCGCCGTGCTTGACCCGCATTAATGACATTTTCAGGAATAAATCCGATACCAATCGCCTGAATTGTACGATCTCCATAATTCACAGACCCTTTTTCAAATACATCGCCGATAAAATTATCCTGTGCCATAAGAGCACCAACCATAGTTAATATAAATATTAAATTTTTCATAAACCTTTCCTTTATTGTGCCACCTCTGCAGTGATTCTATTTCCAGTTATTCCCGTCACCTTAATGTTAAAACCATCAGGCTGAGTCTTACTCAAACCCATTGCAAGACCTACTGCCTTTCCCTCAAATTCAATCTCGTATTCGGCAACACCATCATTTAAGCTTTTTGAATAAGCATTCCGAATTCCGCTAACTGTCTGAGCTTTAAGAAAAGTTTCAAACATAGAATAAGACATAAAATCAGCATTTTTTAGTACTAAATAACATTTGATATAGTTTGATTGGGCAACACTCCATTTTTCGATTAATTGTCGAATAATTTCATCACCGAGTTTTCCTGCAGCGTCATCCATAGCATTGATGCCCGCAGTTGTTGGTGATATATGAGGCTTTTTACCATGTGCGTTTGGAACAACAGCAAGGATATCTCCTGTATCAACTCGAACAATCTTCCCATTCAAATTTGCCTGTCCGGATGTCATACTATAGACCTTGCCTCCGGATGATATCTTACCAGTCCCGATAACGATAATATCAGCACCCAGCTGACTGGCTACTTTAGCAGCAGCAGAAATATTCCCTGATAGAGCTTCCTTATAATCGGGTTCCCCTTTTAAAGCCTGTACGAGTTGTCTATCAACCACATCAAATCCTTTTTCAAAGAACATACTCAAAAGCTTGGTCTCTGCAAAATCTGTTGGGACATTGTCTATCAGGTTTTCTTCCCTGATCATAAAAATTATTCTCGGTCTATTCATGGAACTTAATAGGGTCTGGAGAGCTGCCTCATCTTGCATTACCTCATCAAGCATTTCTGTTACCTCTGCTGAGATCGTAACCTCCCAATTCCCATCGGGACCTTTTTTCTCACTGACAATAGTAAATGTTTTTACAAAGCCCTGGGCCTTGGAATATATATTATCCGTAAGTGAGGTCGCAGTTACAACGGTTTCAGAGGATATGTAAGCACCAAGACCTACCTCAACTGCATCACGCTTAGCCTGTTCAATAGCAGCGTCTTTGGTCAATCCATAGCCGACACCTTCGACCCCTTTTGAAAAAAGAAAGCCACTGACTAGAAAAAACATTATAATATTTTTCATTTTAAAAGGTCATCCATAAAATTTGATGATTAAAGTTAAATAGAATCATGCTTCTGACTGTAATCAACTCTGCAATTCTTTCTTACTTTAGCAATACCAGTTTAATCGTCCTTGAATAAGAATGGGAACTTAAGGAACACAGATACAGTCCTGCACTCACTTTATTACCTTTTGAGTTTGTTCCGTCCCATCGTGCAGTATGATATCCTGCTGTGAGATTCTCATTAATCAATTCTTTGACCTGACGACCCATGATATCATAGATAACTACCTGAGTCATTCCATCTTTTGGAAGATCATAATTTATACGGGTGCTGGGGTTAAAAGGGTTTGGATAGTTCTGGTGTAACGCAAAACTTTCAGGAACAGCAGCTACTTCTACTGTTTTTTGACCACTCATGATCACTCGAGATGAATCTCCGTAAACCTCGTAGCTGACCTCAACGCGTACATTCTCACGGTCCATTGAGTTTATCATAAATGATATTTTTTTATCAGTTTTATCTCCCATAAATGCCCTATCTAGGACGATAACCCCCATATCCTTCTTATGATAGACAAGCTGGATAACCTCCTCAGGGTTTTGATCTTTAGAGACTCCTACTGTTTCATTTCCTGAAGGATACAGGACCTGTAGATTGGCTGCTGTTGTATTCTCAGGAAGTTCTAAAATCAATTCATTTCCATCTTGAACAATCTCGACATCTGTTCCGATAGGATCATAGGCCAATGCGGAACCAGAGCTTGTCTCATGGGACCAGTGCCACATACGAGTAAATGCCATGATATCACGGAGATCAAACACATTATTGATGGTCGGAACAAGATTAGGTGCTTCCCCCGTAACTGGGCCCAATTCATATGAAAGATCATTTGAATTCCATGCAGATATAAAACTGGAGAGGTCTGTCACATCTACACTCATGTTTAAATCATAGTCACCCAAAAGTGCAGTTGCGTAGGTAAAGATACGGTCATCGCCTGCTATACCAGCAACGTCTACCATATTTGTGAGCGATATGGTCAATGAATCCATTGAGGCAAAAGGTGCAACCAGGGTTACATCCAACTTCGGTGGACTCTCGATATAAACGGTATCAAATAAATACCCACTCACCAATCCTGCATTCACTTCAATATTATAGGATTGCAACGGCTCTGACAATGAGATAATCAGTTGTGTATTGCTTGTAAGAGCTATCAGACTGCTTAAGGTATCCAGACTAAGCCCGGTAACCTCCGGCGGCCCCACATACTCATCAACCGTAAAACCATTACTGGTGACGGTCGCTGAAATATTTCCAACCGTGTCAATAGCTTTTACAGAAAAGAAATAGCTTCCACCATGGTCTAGGTTTAGATCTGTCATGGTGACTGACTCGACCAAACCTATTGAAGTGTAATCAAAAACACTGGTCAAGTCTTGATCTGTGCCGAGCGCATACTGATACTCTGAAATACCGCTACCCATATCACTGAATCCTGACCACGATACCTCAATGGATGCGTTACTCATATATTCATTATCCTCATACTTTCCATCCAAGACAGTACCAGCATCAGGAGGAGTTGTGTCCACGATTACACCATTGGCGCCGAATTCAGTCATATTCCCAGCCAGGTCGATCGTACGGACCGAACCATAATATCTATTTCCATCTTGAAGTGCAAGGCTGGTTATATCGACAGAAAGGTCTAGTCCCATACTGGTCCAATCAACAAGGTCTACCTCTCCGTATGAAGTTCCAATAGCAATATCATAACGCTCAAGCCCTGACAGGTCATCTGAACCTTCCCAAATCAATACCAACGATGAGTCACTCCCCTGATACTCTGGGTCATCGATTGAAGTCTCTGATAAAGAAATGATTACTGGAGGAAGCGTATCAATAGTGACACCATTACTTATCCCCGGCACTGAAACATTATCAACAACGTCTGTTGCTCTGACACTTGTGTAATACGTCAGGCCATGTGCTAGACCTGCGTCCATACTTATTTCTGTTAGCGTATCAATATCTGTCCATCCAAAATGATCTTGCCCTCCAGGTGTTGTACCCACGGAATACTCATAAAATTCTATTCCGCTATACTCATCTTGAAATCCCTGCCAGGTAACATTAAAAACAGTATCGTTATTGGTCCAGACTATATCAGACCCCGGTCCATCTGAGACAACTCCTGTCGTTGGGATAGAGATATCAAGTCCAAATCCATCAGAGCTTACAATTTCCCCAACATTCAATACGTGATCGATTGCCCGAACGTTAGCATAATAAGTTGGACCTTCGGTCAGAGATGCGGATACTGTAATCGATGTATCTAGGCCAGCGGATGTCCAGGATACTGCTTGCGTATTTCCAGGAGAGAGTCCTAGCGAATATTCGTAATTGGCAATACCGCTAAGAGAATCATAAAACCCAGTCCAATTACCCAATGAGAGATAATTTACATTGACCCAATCTAGATCGACCCCATCTCCATCATCTAGGGATCCAGGGACAGGACCCGACTGGTCAATAGTTATACCATCACCAGAGATTACTTCAGACTCATTTCCCGCAAGGTCATGAGCTTTTACATTAGCAAAATAAGTAACCGACTCTTCCATTGAAAGACCTGTAAACTCATAAATATTAGCATTACCAGCATTTATCCAATCTACTACATCAGTATCCGATGGTGAAGTTCCAAGCGAAACACTGAAAGAGGAAAGTTCTCGAGAATTTCTAAATGTTCTAAGAGCATCAGAACCAGACCAAGAGATTGACAGTGAATTACCATCCTGCTGATAGTCATAGTCTAGACTCGTAGATCCCTCGATGATCTCGGAGACCACTGGGTCTATTGCATCTATCATTATTCCGTCTGAAGAGGCTATATTCGAAATGTTACCGGCTCCATCAGTTGCCCTAACAGAAACATAATAATCTTCGCCGCTAGCGAGAACGACCTCCGTCGTAAATAGAGTGTCAACTCCATTGTCTGTCCACGAAACAACATCCGTACCTGCAGGGGTCGAGCCAACTGAATATTCATAACTTACAATACCGCTCGTCACATCAGAGAAGTCACTCCAGTTGCCTGAGATATCTGATACTGAGGAGCTCCAGTCTTGATCGGTCGATTGACTTCCGTCATAGACCTGGCCTGCGTTTGGCGATGTAACATCATAGGTAAGCGTGTCAACACCAAACTCTAACTGAGTATTACCAGAGATATCAACAGCCTGAGATGACACCACATAGCTGACACCATTGGTTAAATTATTTAAGTTCATGGCAAAAGTCCAATTTTCAACACCACTAGGGACAAACCATGTCTCTTGTGTAGTCCACTGGGACTCACCATTCCACCAATAATCATCACTGGTTCGAAAAATAGATAATAAAAGAGAATCAATGCCTGAAACAGAGTCTGAAGAGATACCTGATATCGAATTAGCATCGACCCAGTTATTGTTATTAAAGAACTCTCGCTCAATAAGGACTTGAGATGTTGGAGCTGAACTGTCAAACGTAAATACATCAGAAGCAGGCGACAATTCTTCATTACCAGCAATGTCAGTCGCTCGGGCATAAATCGTATATTCATCCCCATCCATAAAATATTCAGATGAGAAGGCATAGTTCCATGAACTATTTCCATCAGCACTGAGCCAATATTCACCCTCTTCCCATGAGCCATCATGCCAATATAATTCAGGAAAAACATTATGCTTAACCGCTACTTCTATTAAAGAAACGCCGGAGACACCATCAGATGAAGTGCCCTGAATCGGTGCCCCATCATCCCAGCCAGAGGGGTTATAGAATAAATCTGATATCTCCATGACCGTCTCAGGCTCCGAGATATCATAAACAAAGAGGTCCTGTCCATGGTCAACCTGGGTATTTCCGACTTCATCTGTTGCTCGTGAAAAGACCCTGTAACCATGTCCATCACTAAGTTGTTCAGAGGCAAGAATATAACTCCACAATGAATCACCCTCCGTTGGTAGCCAGTGCTCTGTCTCATTCCACTCGCTTCCACTGAAATACATTCCACTGATTGTATCCTGAATCATGACCTCCACAAAACTTAGTCCAGACTCAGTCTCACCATCTTCCGAAGATCCGGTAATGGCAATACCATCATTCCATGATGCCTCATTATAAAAACTATTTTGAATTTCAACAACCGACAGCGGAGGCTGTAGGTCTGTAAATATCCCATTAGACTGAACAGAGACTGAAACATTCCCGGCTCTGTCAACAGCTCTTACATCAACCGTGTAGACAAGTCCATGTAAGAGGTCTAACTCAGTGAGGTCTGTTGTATTAACCTCTCCAACATAACTCCATGGATATATATCACCGTTATTCACAGCAACCTCATATCCCTCGATGCCACTTACATTATCAGAGAAACCTGACCAGCTAGCGGTGAGACTGCTATCAGAACCTGTATATGTAAGGTCTTCATCTACTCCATCGATAACGTTACCTGTAAGGGGGGCGGTCAGATCGATCATGATTCCGTCACCCGTGAACACATCCGATAAGTTCCCCGCATTATCTGTAGCCCGGACACTTAAATAATAAGTTAATCCCTCAGTCAGGCTTAGATCTGAAAATGTAACTAAAGTATCGATACCTGAGCTTTCCCAGTCAGCTACATCTACACCACCAGAACTAATACCTAAGGCATATTCATTCAGAGTAACGCCTGACAGGCTATCAGAGCTGGACCATGAAGCGATCAGGCTACTGGTATTATTTTGATAATCCGCGTCGCCATCACCAGACCCTTCAACGATTTGGGTCACTTCTGGACCTGTTACGTCTATCGTAACGCCATTTGTACTGGTTGTGTCTGATAGCTGATTATCTGTATCCGTTGCTCTTACACTAATGCTGTAGGTCTCACCTTCAAATAAACTTAAACTAGAAATAATAGCAGATGTATCACCACTGTTAGAGGTCCATGGAAGAAAATCAGATAAATTATATCCAGAGCTCTGTATTAATGGTGCATCCTCACTCCATGTAGCACCATAGATTGTACCGTTGTTACCATTTCCAGAGTAATCATAAACAGTTGAACCTTCATTCTCATCAAAAGTCCAATACGCAACAAGTTCCGGCTCATCTCCTGTCAGTGCTGTGTTCATATAATTTTGGATTTCTACTTGAGTGAGTGTTGTCTCCCAAATAACAAAATTATCTATTTTCCCATTTAACCAATGTCCATCTGTTCCACCACCAAAGTATAAATTATCACTATCATTAAAGTTCACCATTCCACTTTTAGAACTACTTCCAATTTCTTCACCATTCAAATAAACCTTTATTGTAGCCCCGTCATATGTTGCTGAAATATTATTCCAAGCATTAATAAACTGGTCTGGATTAATTTCAACTTGAACTCCAGTATCCCATTCTGAAGTTGTTCTAATTTGGCATTGAATTTCTGAACCATAATTATTTAACTGTAATAACCAATCTGGCGTGTCTATGCCTTGCCTAAGTATAATATTGTATGGCTCAGCGAAAGAATCAACCCAAAGATTTGTTGAAAATGTTAATGAATCTCCGCCACTTAAATTTATGGGTTGAAGTTCAATGTAGTCGTCGTTTCCATCAAAGCTCAATGAATAATTATTTTCTTCATCTAAATAATTTTCTGACATCAGCCCAATTGCATATTCGTAATCTAGATTATCATTATTATCAATAAACGGAGACCAATTTGCAAAAAGAGTACTATCAGAATTACTCCATTCAACATCTGTTCCAAGACCATCAACTATAAAACCTGACTTCGGTCTTTGACTGGGTTGAGGGTTTTCAAAAGCACCCATATCTGGATCACCTTCATTTCTAATTGGGCGGAGATTGCCTTCAAGGTCCGAAAGAGGATTATATGAAGTTGAAGCTTGTCCAATTGCTGGTGAAAAACTAGACAATCTAAAGTCACCCTCAAATGCATCAACAAATAATGGATCTTTATCGATATTGCCAGTCCCTTCATAGCCACCTTCAATCAATGAATAGCCAACGGATATTAAACCTTCTGTACTACTTGTATTGCCATATATCACAGAGTTATAAACTTCTGGAATGTCACTTACCGCCAACGAAATAATTCCCGTATTAATATTATTCGCAATCGTAGAGTTTATGACCTGCGGACCTAGATCCTGGTCTGCAAAAGAAATACCGACATAGTTATCAACAAGGAGACAGTTCCTTATAATTGGAGACCCATTATTAACAGCAATAGCACTGGAAACTACATTTACAGTATTATCACAATCTCTTATTATACAATTCTCAATAATTGGCGATGAACTGATATCAACTTTTATCGCGCTTCCTGCTATATCTCCACCATCCTTGATGGTAAATCCTCTTAAGAATGCGCTTGAAGTCTCACCATTGCTAAAATTAACAACAGGTAAAGAAGAATCACCCGGAACTAATGTTGTATTCCAAGGACCCTCTTTACTACTTAGCAGGATATTTTTACCAGAGTAATCAAGATTCTCTTCGTATGTCCCTGGTGCAACAAATAATGTATCGTCATTCTTAGAATAATCGATTGCTGCCTGTATGGTTTTAAATGGACCAGACTCAAGTCCAACACTACCAAAATCTACTCCTAGAGTATCAATAAAAATAAATTGGTTATGTGCAGGAACGCCTAATGAATTTTCATAGGCACCTATATCGGGATTTGTATTATCTGGATTAGGCCGCGCGATGCCATTTATATCTGTGGATGGCGCAGTAAAAGTAGTACCTCCAATTGTAATAGAAGATGCTCCAGCGCCAATGCCAGATGAATAATTATTCAGTGAATAGTCCCCACTGGAAGTATCTGAAAATATTGGATATAAGTCAGAATTTCCTGCTTCTACCCAGCTGACATTATTCCACTCATAATTGTCCAATGATTCTATTGATTGAATACCGCCCTTAACAATTGAATTGGCAAAGGTTAGTGTATTTTCATTCTCTCCATTAAAATTTATTTCTTGTGAACTATGATCCCAAAGGATGCTGTTAATAAACGACACATCTGTTCCATTAAGGTAGAAAGAGGTCCCGATCTCAGCATCATTCTCAACAAATGTACAATTAATAAATGTAGGCCCTGGCTCATTCCCAGCTGCTAACGCTCCACCATTCTGATTTGAGTAATTGTTTTTAATTAAACAATTATAAAAAACAGGACTGCTGCCATTAACACTTATACCACCTCCATTTCCACCCAGTGCTATGTTATCACTGATGGTACAATTTGAAAAAACCGCATCTGAACTTATCTCGAGACCCGCACCTGACAAGACCGAGGTATTGCCTGATATAGTCACATTGTTGATGGTCGCCTGTTTTTCATTAGAGTTTCCTATAGAGAGCCCACCACCGTACTCTGCTGAATTATCCTTGATAATGGAGTTAGATAGTGAGATCCCTGATCCCCAGGCAACATAAATACCACCACACCTGCCAGAAGCTACATTATCTGTAATAATTAAATTTCTAAGTGTTGGATCAGTATAATCTTTTACATATACCCCTGCTCCATCCACTGCAGATCCATTCGTAAGGGTAAACCCATCTAAAACAGTTGCAGATGTTGAACCTGAACTGATTAAAACACATCTTCCTGTACTATCCCCATCAATAACCGTAGAGGAGATATATGAAGTATCATCTGTTGTCAGATAGAGTGACCCCAGTACAATATTCTTACCATTGTAGTTTATATTTTCAACATAGGTCCCTGGATAGACCAGAACAGTATCACCATCGTTGGCATCATCAATGCTTGCCTGAATGGTCAAATAATCTCCTGAGTCATCTTGCTTAACAGTAAATGTCGTATTCAGCCTCTCACCCAAAACATTTTCAATGGCGCCGATATCAGCGGTTGTTCCATCTGGGTATGGCCTATCAGCACCGAAAATATCTTTCGATGGAATAGTAATGATTTCCCCATTATATGATATCGAACCACTGGCACTTCCTATCGCTCTAGTATAATTAGAAAGCGCATAATTATCTGAAGAAACACCCACAAAAGGATCTCTGGTTGAGAAAATATTACCCGAAGACCTCTTTATTTTATTATTGCCTTCAACAAGCTCTTCGTCTGTATAGTTATTGATCAATACCAACTTTCCTGTTTGAAATTGAAGTTGGAAATTCTCTCCAGTAATAAATTCCTCACCTTCCTCATCCAAATATTTATTCTGAGATATCACAGAATTCATCACTAAAGCACTGTCCAAGGCACTATTCATATTAATGATCATACCACCTGAAGTAAAAGGTACCTCAACTGTATTATTAGCGATGGTACTATTAATAACTCGTAGCTCGTCGAGTTCATGAAGAAAAACACTGTGATAAGTATCTGGAGAACTATTGGAGTGAACCAGCAGATTAACCAGCTCAACTTCTTCGGACTGACTCACTGCAATACCACTATATCGATCGGCTGTATTGTTGGATACAGTTGAATTAGATAATCTGACATAATCGGTCTCATGAACGGTAATACCCCCGGCATCATTCCCACCGATAGAGGTGTAATTACCATCTATGACCATATTATCGACTAACAATGAATCCAGGCCTACAGCGTAAAGACCTCCTCCGTAGTCACTTCCATCATTATCTCCACCTTTAAGGGTCATACCAGACAGTCTGACTGTAGCTGGATTAGGATGGTCATATGTATTTAGATACACAACGGCACCTTCTCCACCTCCATTAATAATGGTTGAAGCAATATTTGAAGTCTCACCGGTAAGAAGAAAAAGGCTTGATAAAGTAATCGAGACCCCTGTCTCTATCGATACATTCTCTTCATAAGTACCTTCAGCAACAATAACCGTATCTCCAGAGATTGAGTTATCTATCGCATGCTGAATCGTTTCAAATGGAAAGTCTGAGGTACCCACCTGTGTATCGCTCCCTGTTGTTGAAACATAAAATCGAGTAATTTTGCTACCCAGAGCACTCTCTATGGCACCCATATCCATGTCAGACCCAACTGGAAGTGGTCTGGATGAACCATAGATATCCGTAGTTAAGGCTGTAACAGTCTCACCTACAAAGGTAATTGAAGTAGCACCATTACCCAAAGTCGGACTTGAGCTTGATAGAGAAAAATCATCATTATTTGAATCTACAAAAGGACTGTTGAGTGTTATAAAGTTGTTTGAGTCCCTGTGAATATTTGATGAAAGATAGTTAAGATAACTATTTCTAAGGATGAAAGGATTGTCAACATCATGAAATATGTCAGTACTACTTTTATCCGAATTATTATTAATCTGGTTGTCAGAGATAATTGAATTAAAAATCAACGTGCTATCATTATCGTCACTATAGAACCTGATTCCACCACCTTGAAAATCCGCTTCATTGTTTGCAATCGTTGAGTTAGCAATAATCGAGACCGCGCTTCTTATAAATAGACCACCACCATCAGAGACGTTTCCATTGTCATATACCAAACAATTAGCCATTTCAAATCTTTCCAATCCATTGCTCGGATTTCCGACTGCTACACCACCACCAAAACTTCCACCACCACTATTCGAACGGATAATAGTATTTTTAATTTTTAACGTACCTACGTCATAATGTGCAGAAATCCCGCCACCTTCAAAGCCATTGTTTTCTTGGATTATACACTGGTCTATGGAGACACTGTTATACGAATTAACCAAGATACCAGATGAGCTGGCATCTTCGATTGTAAACCCAGAAATTATAGATAAGCTCTGGTCATTGTTTTCGCCGTGGCCAGAAATTTCTACCCCAGGACCATTTGAACTCGCATCAATAACCGTGGAAGCGACATACGAAATATCTCCAGTTGTGAAAAATAGACTCGCTAGCGTGACCGACAAATCAGAGATCATAAGATTCTCTTGATAGGTTCCTGGATCAACTAGAACAGTGTCACCAGAACGACTAAAATCAATAGCATCTTGAATACTGGTAAAATCTCTACTTCCATTTTGATTTACCCGATGAAGCGTTCTTGGTGGAGTCCGTATACCAAGAGCATTCTCATACGCACCCATATCAGGACTTGAATTTGAAGGATTGGGTCTTTCAGCACGATTAATATCTACTATTGGAGCGCCACTTGAGGTTCCAGTCCCTATAGCAGATGAAAACTCGCTTAAAGAATAATCTTTATTATCATAATCAGAAAAGAATGGTTCAGACTCGGAGCTATTATTATTGCCCCAGTTCAAGCTGCCATTATTGACAAAGATTCCTCCAACCTCTCCCCCCTCAACCAGAGAGTGATTGATATCGACCTGAGAAGAATTAATAGCGATTTGGTCATACTCATTCCCGTAAAATATTGAATTACTGATCGTTATATTTGAACCACCCTCAACTAATAAAAGACCAGAAGCACCATTTTGAGCAATGGTACTGTTTGTAATCGTAAATGGATAATTTCCTCTGAAAAAGACTCCGTCATAATTATTATCGGCGATAAGGCAATTTACCAAGGTTGCACTTTCTTGCTCCAGTAAAACGGCTCCTTCGGGACTATCATTATTTAATATTTTGGTTCTACTGATCTTCTTATTTCCGTAAAGAAAATAAACGCCTCTAGCATTATTTGAGATACTACAATCTTCTATTATCATATCTCCACCATTCGCAATAACACCCCAATCACCGCTGTTAGTTATTTTACAGAATTGGACTTTAGGAGATACATTATTTACTGAGATTCCATTATATGCATTGGTAATTGTTAACCCCGATAATATTGTGGTCTCATCAGCATATCCTGAGAAACTAACTGCATTACCGAAATCACCATCAATAATAGTCGACGATATGTAACTGATATCTCCAGTTGTATAAAAGAAAGAAGCAACCGTGATATCTTTACTATCATAATTTATATTTTCGTAATAGGTCCCCGAATTCACAAGAACCGTATCTCCATCCGAGGCCGCGTCAATACCCGCTTGAATTGTTCTAAGAGGTGAATCCTCACTCCCATCATTACCATCAGATCCATTTGTAGAGATGTAATACAAAGTTTTTACAATAGGTTCCCCTAAGGGGTTTTCATATGCGCCCATATCTGGGTTAGTGTTAGCTGGATTTGGGCGGAGATTGCCATCTATGTCGCTGGTGGGTGCACCATCAGTGGTGCCCGCCCCTATCGCGGGGGAATAATCGGATAGGCTGTAGTCTCCAGCATCAGAATCATTAAATCTGGCTTCCAACGAAATATTATTTTCTCCATAATCATAGTATTCTAGGCCAAGACTATTGCCTGTTTCGAAAATCCCCTCTTCCCCATTAAGAATGATTGAATGATCAATCGTAACAAAGCAAGGATTTGATTCCATTGAAATATTTATCACCCAGTCTGTAAGATCAGTTGCACTTCTAGAACTAGATAAAATTGAATTTAAGATTGACAGTCTAGCTCCATCGTATAAGTAAATGGAAGGATCCCCAATCGTATTATAATTATTCTCTACGGTACAGTTTATTAGACTAGGTTCGGAGCTATAAACCACACCAATTCCGGAACCATACGGCCCAGTGTTCTCATATATCAATGTATTTGATATAACTGGATTACTAGAAAACCAAACACCTATACCGGCCCCAAGATTTTGGGCCTGATTATTATGAACCTTTAGTCCCGTAATTGTGGGGCTACTATTATTTAAATAAATACCGGCACCTGAATATGTCGATAGATTATTTTTTATGATATTATGAGCGATTTGGGGAGAAGAGTTTTGAAGCATAATACCACCACCAGAATTAGATAAACCATTCTGGATAGTGAAACCCTCTATCTTTGCATTTACTGTCTCTCCATTTACAAACTTTACTACACTCTCATCCTGATTCCCATCAATGATCGTGGATGAGATATGAGACTTTTCGCTGGTAGTTAGATACAATGACCCCACAGTAATATTCTTACCATTGTAGTT
>TARA_B110000438_G_scaffold57972_1_pt1 | contig 14669 bp, 11 predicted proteins | sample TARA_B110000438 | Tara Oceans TARA_B110000438 (sample SAMEA4398413) | marine metagenome | biome: Polar Biome; feature: [MES] marine water layer (ENVO:01000295) within the mesopelagic zone...; material: water (ENVO:00002006), including particulate matter (ENVO:01000060) such as...... | reverse complement strand
CGTTCGTGGTGTTTGGTAGCTGAATAATGACTCTCCGCTTTCCGCATCCAGTGCGTGGAACTCACCATTCTCAAGACCCTGAAAAACCAAATCCCCAGCAGTAACCAGGTTTCCACTGGCGCCGATACCTGACTGCGCGGGTAACTCGGCTTGCCAGATTTGTTCGCCATTCACTGGGCTGTAGGCTGAAACGGTAAGTGATGGGGAATAAGCTTCTGAAACCCTGTCTAGTTCAGCATAACTTTCTGTATGGCCTCGGCTATCTGGTCCAGGCGTTAGTGAATCGCCGACAGGTTGCACGGTTAAGCTAATGGCGCCATTTTTTCCGGTTATGTAAACCAATTGGGTCCTCGGGCTGAAGGAAGCGGAGCCAAAACTCGAGCCACCATGGGCAACAATATAAGGTTCGGTTAAAGAATAAGGTGTATAGATTTGTTTGCTGCGCGCCGCTAGCTCTGGATCGTCAAAAGGAATGAACGTTGCGCAGAGTGGATCCATTGGCACTCCGCGTGCAGTGTGAGGAATCGGTTGAGTTGGGTAGACAACCTCGCCTGGCACATCGGTAGCGGTTGGCATTGCAGTTTCCGGCATAGGAAAAAGAGGTTCGCCAGTTTCTCTGTCCCACATATAAAACAAACAATTCTTGCCGCCGGCAGCTACGCCTTTAACAAGCTCCCCCGAATCATTAGTGACATCAAATAGCAGAGGGCCGGTTACATGATCCCAATCCCAAAGATCGTGGTGCACGGCCTGAAAATACCAGGCAAGTTCACCGGTATCGATGTCTAATGCCACAGTGGCATTAGTAAACAGGTTTGCACCTACGCGTGCTGAGCCATCGTAATCGGGCGAGGGATTGCCTGCATTGATATAGACTAGTCCAAATTCGGTATCTATCGCAGGCGGTGTCCAAACTCCGCCCCCAGCTCGCTGTCCAGTTCCCCAAGTTTCTTGAGCAATGTCCCAACCCGAATCTCTAGGTGTTTGCGGCACGGTATTAAAAACCCATTCCACTGCACCACTTGTCGCGTCAATGCGAATCACTAAACCGCCTGGAATATGGCCTTCAGACAGGGCGGCAGCGACGTACATCTTGCCATTGTGAATAGTGGGAGGAGTGGTTAAGCGATAACCGAGATTGATGGGATTGGTGTTGTTAGGATAAACATCAGGATACTTAAAATTCAGTGCATCAGTAATTACTTGGGATACACCTGTATCACCGAACGAGCGAATAATTTCACCGGTGCCTGCGTCGAATGCATAGAGGTCTGCACCACGGTAGGCATAGATACGGCCGTCTGCATAAGTTGACCCACGAACGGGCCCGCCAGCCATCCCCGCATCCAGAGCTCGGCGCCAATACTCTTCGCCAGTAGTGGCATCAAGAGCAAACAAAGTATTAGCTGAGTGTAAATACATAATGCCGTTTGCGACTAAAGGTGTTACCTGAGTAATGCTATCCTGTGGGCCAGGGGTAAATGTCCAAGATTCAGTGAGATTGTTAACATTTGATCGATTTACCTGATCTAAAACCGCGTAACGGCTGTTATGGATATTTAAGTTCTGGCTTGGCCAATCATAAGAACTGAGTTGCGCTTGGGCATTAATACTTAATAAAAGCGCACTGGCAATGACGCCACTAATAAAACGATAGGGATTCAGAGTATGTCCTAAGTGGTTAACTACTAGCTGTCGATTTGTCATCGCTTTCTCCTTAAAGGATCGGTATTGTTCTCATTCTTATCTAAAAGGCCATTTTGGCCCTTCTCGGGTGCTAGCTCTAAAATGCGAGAGGCATAATCATACAAAATAGGAAGATTTTTTAATATGCTATTAATTATTAATTTTTAGCGCGATTTGCTTATGCACAATGTAGCGAAAAGGTACTAATACATGAAAACCATTGAACTAAATGAACTATTAGCTTATCCGGCTCATGCCGTTTGGGAGATTATCAGCGATATAACCCGATCAGACTGGGTGCCATCGGTGGAAAACATTACAGAAAGTGGGGGTGTGCGCTCTTTTAGCATGGATGGCATCGGCGAGATCCAAGAAAGAATTCTAGTTAATGATTCTGAGAACATGCGGTTTCAGTATTCGGCAATTACAACCCCTAACCCTATCGATCACCATTTAGCAACTATTAAACTTACTGAAAAGGACGGAAAATGCAGTTTCACCTGGACCACAGAAATCGCTCCAGAGGAAGTAGCACCGGCAGTAGAGCAAGGAATGAAGATTTCTCTGGATGGCCTAAAACAGGTTTTATCTAACGCCGTTTAGGTGGTGCCCGAATAGTGAATGTGTTAAAAATTGAGTGAATAGCCGGCATGAATAAGCTATCGTATCGCAATAAGAAAATCCAGATGACGGAGCATTCCATGAAAACAATTAGCTCATTGATTTCGCTTGTTTTAGTAAGCATTTTTCCCCTGGGCTCAGTTGCACAAGATTATGAAGTGCCACGGACCGAATGGGGTCAACCGGACTTGCAGGGAGTCTGGAATTTTTCGTCGAATGTCCCGATGCAACGGCCAAGCCGCTACGGCGATCGGCAATTCCTGACTCTGGAAGAAGTAGAAGAAGCTGCTCGCCGCAGAGCCGAGGCGGATGCAAATTCTGATGCTGCGTTAAATATTGAAGGTGTTGATGGATCCTACAATGATTTCTGGATTGAAAATGCTGGCATTGGCGGAAATGTAAGAACCTCTCACATTGTTTACCCCACAGATGGTCGAGTACCTGAGTTGCAGGAAGGCGTTGTCGCGCGACAGGGCGTCTATGGTGGTGTCACTACTAATGATACTCGTCCGGTAAGAATTTCGGCCGGAGGAATTGGCGCTGATGGTCCTGAAGATCGCGGCTTATCCGAACGCTGCATCATTGGCTTCAATGCTGGCCCTCCGATGATCCCAAGTCTTTACAACAATAATGTCCAAATATTCCAAAACAAAGACACTGCAGTATTAATGACTGAAATGATCCATGATGCTCGAATTGTGCCGCTTTATGATTCTGCAGAAGAATTGCAGGCTTTGAACGAAGATATTCGTTTTTATACTGGTGATTCTCGTGGTTACTGGGACGGCGATACCCTGGTTGTAGTTACGCAAAACTTCAATGGCTTGTCGTCAAGTTTTGGTCAGGCTGGTACATCATACGAAAAGCTATTAACAGAAAAATTTACACGGGTTGGACCCTATACTGTTGATTATGAATTCACTATTGATGACGCGGCTACTTACATGGATAAATTTACGGCTATAGTTTCCATGACGAAAGTAGCAGGCCTGCTTTATGAATATGGCTGCCATGAAGGAAATTATGGAATGGAAAATATTCTGCGTGGAGCGCGCGTGGAAGAAAGAATGGCTGCTGAAGGTGAGCTATAATTTTTGTGCGAACAACATCCAGTAAAATTACCACTTCACCCCTGGTTGTATTTTACAGCCAGGCTGTATTATTAATTCCATTCCTACGCCTTAGAAATATTTATTGATACGCTCTCCATTGATATTAACACTTAATATCGATAGTAAACCTATAACATAACAACAGGTTTTCACTATGACTAACCAATTTAAAAATATCCTAACACTTATATTAGGATTTTATTTCGCTGGGTTTTTTGTAAATGCAGCTTCGGCTCAGTCTAGTGCTGCAGCGGAATTGCTTAAGAACAAAGAGCTTTCTCGACGATCTGGCAGCACCATGGACAATCCCTATGAATTGATTGAAAACTGGCCGACCCTCCTGCCAGGCCAGGAATGGGGAGCAGCTATAGGTTTAATCCCTGACGATACTGGTGGGCTCTGGATGATGTTCCGCTCTGAGCCACCTATTAATTATATTAATGCGGACGGAGAGATAACCAGGAGTTTTGGCGACGGCATGATTGTGCAGGCCCATGGGTTTTGCATGGACGATGATGGCAATCTTTGGGCCGGAGACAGTGGCCCTTTTGGCGACGACCCTTCCACTACTGGAAGAGGATTTCAAATTCATAAATTTTCTCAAGATGGAGAGCATCTACTTAGTCTGGGTGTGGCGGGTGAATCTCGAGCGAGTGAAACGACTTTCATTGGACCGACAGCATGCGCGTTAATGCCTGATGGTAATATCGTAATTGCTGATGGACACTGGCCACGACCTTCCAACGCACAACAAGACGGCGATCGACTAGTCGTTATCACGCCGGAAGGGGATTTTGTTCGAGAAGTAGGAAGGATGGGATCAGGTCCAGGTGAGTTCATGGGCCCTCATACCCTAGCCTACGATGCAGAGGGTCGGCTGTTTGTTGGTGATCGATCTAATAATCGCGTAGTGGTTTTGGATCAAGACCTAAACTTCCTCGACGACTGGCGCCATTTTGGTCGCCCCAGTGGAATTACAGTTCTTGATGACGGTACTCTCGTTGTTGCAGATTCTGAGTCTGGTGGTGATTTACCAGGGCCTGCTATTTCACCAGAAGGAGGTCCTGGTTCTGTTGCCCGTAACCCTGGTTTTCAAGTGGGAATTCGTATTGGCCAAGTAAACGGGTCTTTACAATATTTTGTGCCAGGCACGCGCCCCGAAGGAATGGCGGCAGATAATCTTGGCAATATTTTTGCAGGATTAACCGGTGGTTGTGATGTGAGCCCGTCTGGCGGTTGCCTGCAGAAGTGGGTTAAAAAGTAGAACTTTGGATGTTCAAAAAAGGATTATGAAGTGTGGAAACTAAGATAAATACATCAAAAATATTTCCAATTATTTTATTCGTAATTGCTTTTCCTCTAGTGATTGGAGGACTGCAACTTCTATTTTTGGGGGGCTCGCTATATTACTTAGTAGCAGGTCTCGCGCTGGCTTATTCTGGTTGGTGTTTTTGGCATGAAGATCCGCAAGGGTCGCTTGTTTATGCGATCTTGTTATTTTTGACAATAGCTTGGTCTTTTATGGAAGCAGGGACAAACCTCTGGGCCTTGGCGCCACGGATACTGCCTTTCGCTGTTCTAGGTAGTTGGCTTTTAACGCCTTGGCAAAGGAATGTACTTTACGGTGGTAATCCTCCACCCCTTTTCGCGTCTTCTATTGCGAAAGCAGCTGTTCCACTCTCGCTAGTCATCATCGTTTTCGTTTTTGTAGATGACACTGGCTATGAAGTGAGTGAAATGTCAGCCCGCAGTGGCATTAACACAATTAACTCTGCTACCGATTGGCCCAGCTACGGCAATTCAGAAAAGGGTACCCGTTACTCGCCTTTAGATCAGATTAATACCGACAATGTGGAAGGCCTGGAGCTAGCTTGGACTTATCGTACAGGTGCAGGCGGTGCGTTTAAAGCAACGCCCCTAATGGTGGGAGAGTTATTATTCATGTGCACAGGCGGCAACCGCATACTAGCATTGAATGCGGAGAGCGGAGAGCTCGCTTGGCAATTTGATCCTTTGATAGATTCAGAACATTTGTCTCAATCCCGGTATTTCACAACGGGTTGCCGAGGAGTTTCTTACTATGAAGCGCCACCTGAATATAATGGTGAATGCCAGGAGCGGATTCTTACTAATACAACCGATGCACGCTTAATCGCAGTGGATGCGCTTACTGGCGAACGTTGCTCTAGTTTCGGTGATCAGGGGGAAGTTAATTTAACCATTGGTATGGGTAATGATCCGCGCATCGCAAACTTTCAAACTTCTCCTCCAGGGATTGTGAGTGGTAATGCAGTAGTTGGTGGTTGGGTTCTAGATAATCGGTCCGTTGGTCCTCCATCCGGAGTAGTCCGAGCTTTCAATGCTATTAATGGAGAACTTGCCTGGGCTTGGGATATGGGTCGGCCTGGAATTACTACTGAACCTTTGCGAGGAGAAGTGTACACCCGAGGGACTCCTAATGTTTGGTCTCTTTTCAGCGTGGATGAAGAGCTTGGTCTAATTTTTGCGCCAACTGGGAATGAAACTCCTGATTATTTTGGGGGCCTGCGGATGGAAGTCAGCGATCAGTACGCAAGCTCTGTAGTTGCGATTGATGGAGCTTCTGGAAATATTCGCTGGTCTTACCAGACAGTGCATCATGATATCTGGGACTACGATGTACCTTCGCAACCTACGTTAATCGATTTGCCTGGCGAAAATGGCGAAAAAGTTAAGGCGTTAGTGCAACCAACGAAGCGAGGGGAGATTTTCGTTTTAAATCGTGAAACTGGCGAACCGCTATTCGATATTGAGGAATTACCGGTTCCACAAACTGGAGGTGTGCCGGAGGATTATGTTGCCGCTACGCAGCCGTTCACAATGGACTTACCAATTTGGCGGATGCAATTGGATGAATCTAAGATGTGGGGAATTACTCCACTAGACCAGCTTTGGTGCCGCATTGAATATCGGAAGATGCGCTACGAAGGGCACTTTACTGTTCCAGGCGTAGGCACAATTTTGCAAAACCCAGGGGCTACTGGTGGTTTTAACTGGGGCAGCATTAGTGTAGACGAGGCGAATAATCTTATGATTGTTAATCCGCTCTACATGGCAAATCAATTAACTCTGATTCCGAGAGACCAGTTGCCCGAAGGAGTACTAGGTAGTCAGCTAGGGACGCCCTATAGTCATACGACTCAACGCTTTATGTCGCCATTGCACGTACCTTGTATGCAACCACCTTACGGCACAATTGGCGTTGTGGATTTAGAAACCAAAGAACTTCTCTGGCAAAAGCCTATCGGAACCGCTAAGGAAACTGGCCCACTTAATATTCCAACTCGCCTCCCTTTAACTGTTGGAACACCGCAAACTGGCGGTACTGTAACCACGGCAGGCGGACTAATTTTTAGCGCAGGAGCATTCGATAATACTGTTCGAGCTACGGGGTTATTTGATGGGCAGGAATTATGGAACGAATCTATTCCTTTTACGGCTCAGGGGACACCAATGACTTATCTGTCGCCGGAAGGCAAGCAGACGCTAATTGTCGTGGTGCCGGTATTTAACTCAACAAGAGGTTCTGGTTACGAGCCTTTAGCGGCAGAAAATGAAGATCCCTTGGGTGGATATGTGTTCGCTTATCGATTGCCTGATTAGTTAGACGCGATTTACGATTTCAAACAACCACATAAACTCTTGCGTTACAGCCGCGTCAGAAGTCGGTTCTGACCCTCTTCCGTACTTACGCCAAGATTCCCGTAAAACAGGCAATATAATTTCACCTTCTGTGATAGGCACTAGTCTTTGTTCGTAAAGCGTGTCGTCTACTCTCAAGATAATTCGGTCATCATCCGAGAGTCGCTTTGGCCATTGTTTCCAAAGCTGGCCATACCAAGTTTGTCGGCGACCACTTGCCACAAACATGCGCCCGTCAACAATAGAAACCCAAATAGTTTTGGTCGTCCCGAGATTAAGGGTTTCCATTTCAATCTCTTCTCTATCCTTAAGGAAAGTCCAATTATCCGGAGATGCTGAGAGCTCGCCGCTACGAAAGGGACCACCGGTGCTAATGGTAAACCAAGGAACAAATTCAACTGGCCCATCATGAGATCGCATGTAGACAAAAAAAAGGCTTATGGCTAAGGCAACTGTTCCAATTGCAATGCAAATCGACTTCAGAACTCTTCTCATCAGCTTTTTCTCATTTGATAAAACAAATCAATTTATAACAAACTAATCTAAACAAAGATTTTCTTTTGCGATAGGTAGGAATCAATATGTTCGGGAAGCTCAATGCCTTCTTTAAGATCTGGACAATTTTCTACCTTAGCAATATGAGTCTCGAGGTTAATAACCCCTGCCCAAACGTCTGTTTCATAATCAGGTTCTTTGTCCAAAGGAGGCCCGGTTCGAATCTTCGCCGCCGCTTCATCGATAGGAATACGCAATACTAAAGTCGCATTTAGCTCTTGTGGCGTCGGTGGCCGGATCTGTGAAGCACGACCGGGCACCATATAGTCTACTAAGATATCCAATAGATCTTCTTTCTCATCATCTGCAACTTTTTCGGCTTTACCGAACAATGTAACAGAACGAAAGTTCACCGAGTGTTTGAATCCGGATCTAGCTAGAACCAAACCATCTAGTAAAGTGACACAAATACTCGCAGTCTGACCATCCAGTAATGCATTCATCATCTGGTTTTTAAGATGCCCGTGCAGATAGACTGCATCGTCTACGCGTACATAAGCTGTTGGTATAACCCGGGCTTCACCATTCACAGTAAATCCAACGTGACAAAGGAAGCTTGAATCGAGAACTTGTGCTATCGATTCTTTTCCATATTCTGCACGATTGTCACCGCGCAAAATTCGTGTTTTAGCTTGAGGGGAAATTGGAGGCATTGTTCTTACCACTAATGAGATTTTTTTTAAGAAAAATTTAGAAATAGAATTAGCTTAGAGGGAGCACTTCAATCCTGCTATCTATAACGGAGCATCGTCCTGTCAATTTGGGCAATATTTGTTACACCTAATAATTTCATATCACGTTCGATTTCAGTTCTAAGATTCTGTAGTGCTTTCTCTACTCCAGGTTGCCCTGCCGCAGCTAGAGAGTAGAGGTACATACGTCCGCCAGAACAAGCTTTTGCACCTGCAGCTATTGCTTTTAGTACATGAGTTCCGCGGCGTACGCCGCCATCAAGAATGACATCGATCTTGTCACCTACAGCGTCACTAATTTCACTGATTTGATCGAAGGGAGAACGAGAACCGTCTAGCTGTCTGCCACCATGGTTGGACACCATGATTGCATCCGCGCCGATGTCGACAGCTTTTTTTGCATCGGCAACACTCATCACGCCTTTTAAACAAAAAGGCCCATTCCATTTCGCACGCAATGCCTCAGCGTCTGCCCAGTTCATAGACTGATCTAGCATCTCGGCGAAGTAATCCCCTATTGATACTGCAACATTAGATCCCTGTTGGACAAAATCTTTTAACTCCGCTAATTCGAATGCTTCACGAAAGAAATAATTAAGTGCCCAACTCGGGTGAACAGCAAAACTCATTAGGCTTCTTAAGCTTAAGCGGGGAGGAGAAGTGAACCCTGTATAAAGATCGCGTTCACGATTACCGCCAGTAATTGTGTCTACTGTTAAAGCAAGTGCATTAAATCCTGCTTCTTGTGCCCTCTCCACCATCGCATCATTCAGTCCGCGATCTTTGTGAAAGTAAAACTGAAAAAGCTTTGGTGTCGAAATCATATCGCCAATCTCTTTCAGTGCAACAGTGCCTAATGCAGATACTCCGAACATTGTTCCGAATTTCTCTGCTGCTCGTGCGACCGCTCTTTCCCCATCATGATGAAACAGTCTCTGTAAAGCAGTAGGTGAACAAAAAACTGGCATAGCAAGTTTCTGGCCCATAACCGTTACAGACATGTCAATATTTTCCACTCCGGCGAGCACATTCGGTACTAAGTCACAATCGTCAAAAGCAGAAGTGTTGCGACGATAAGTCACTTCGTCATCGGCAGCGCCGTCAATATAGTGAAAAATGGGGCCTGGCAACCGTTGCTTTGCCAGTAGCCGAAGGTCTTCAACGTTGTGACAGTTCTTAAGGCGTCTGAACATTCCTAAGCTCACTTTTCAGAGTAGGAGGCGATTCTATCCTTAATTTTCTACTACACAAAGAAACCAAAGGAAATTGTTGGAATTATTGACTTGGGGTAGTCTTCTTTGCGAGAACAAGACTAGAACCATAAAGTGGAGAATCGATTGGATGATTTATAATAATGTAATGCTAAAGGTTAAGAATGCAGAAGATGTGGAAACTGTGGCCGAACTGCTTTCAGAACAAGCTAGACTGTCTAGCGAGGAACCCGGCTGTGCTCGCTTTGAGGTTTATCATTCACAGGCAGATCATCTGCAATTTCTGTTGGTAGAACAATGGAGCACAGAAGGCGATCTGGCGCGTCATAAAGAAGCCAAAGCATTTATTGAACTTTATTTGCCAAAGGTAATCCCACTTGTCGAAAGAGTCCCTCATTTATCTCATTTAGTTTGGCCATAGGAGTTCTGCTGACTGCTTTTTTTTAGATTTTTCCTATACACTCGGGGTTCGTAGTCGAAATTCCAGAACCATGAATCAGTTTTGTTATTGTTGAGCCGAAGAAGGCCGGAGTTTTACATGAATATATTTAGAAAGTTGCTGTTTACAAGCACAGTTTCGAGCATTCTGCTAGCAAGTGCAGTGGCACAAGCAGAGACCTCTGCTGACCTTGTTCAGGATTCCCTCGACAGTGGAGATCGGCCTAGTGCAGATGCCGCTGACGATGCCCGCCGTATGCCGCTTGAGGTGCTTGCATTTGCTGGAATCGAAGAAGGCATGACCATTTTGGAAATGGAAGCCGGAGGAGGTTATTACACTGAAATCATGAGTCGTGCTGTTGGTGCGAATGGCAATATCATCATGCAAAACCCTCCCGCGTTTGATGGTTTTAACGGTGAAGCAGTTCAAGCACGTTTAGCCGACAATCGGTTGTCGAATGTGAATTTTACCCGTGTAAATTTTGATGAGCTTGAAGCCCCTAATGGTTCAGTGGATATGGTTACCTGGATTCTTGGGCCTCACGAATTATGGTTCGAGCCTGGTGGACAAAATCTTGGAGACCCTGAAGATACTTTCTCAGAAATCGCTCGTGTGCTAAAACCGGGCGGCGTATTTCTCGCGATTGATCATGACGCTCAGGCTGATGCGGGCACTGCTGTTGGCGGAACATTGCACCGAATCTACGAGGGTGTTGTTAGTGACCTAGCCGAAGGCGCAGGCCTAAGCTTGGTACGCAGTTCCAATTTGCACAGCAATGAAAATGACTCATTAGACATCGGTGTATTTGATCCCGCTATTCAAGGTAAGACCGACAAGTTCGCATTGCTTTATAGAAAATAAAATCAGTATAGAAAATAAAATCAGTAATTTTGTTCAAGGAGATAATTATGAAAAAAATTCTAGCTACAGTTCTTTTAAGTATTGGACTTGTTGGATATACAAACGCTGGGGAAGCACCTCAGCCTTGTGGACCAGCTGCACATTTGTCGGCTGAGTTTTCTGAGAATGTAGGTGCCGATGCACGTTGTTTTGAGCTTCGAATGTACACTGCTGAACCTGCTGTTGATGGTAAAGGTGGTATTGATGATTTGCATCAACGCTTCCGTGAAGAAGAAGTCGCAATTTTTGAAAAGCATGGGGCTGAAGTTGTGGCAGTATGGCAGCGCCTAGATGATCCAAATACCTTGGTTTGGATGCTTGCCTATCGAGATCGTGCACATCGAACAGAGGTATGGGCGGGTTTTGCTGCCGATCCGGCCTGGGCAGTATTAAGAGAGAAGTATGCAGTCCCTCTCTCTATTGAAGCCTACATGATGAGCACCACCGATTATTCAAACCTGAAGTAATAGCATGGCTTCGCCAGAGTGATTCTCTGGCGAAGCAGTCCCACCAATTTTCGTCTAAAATATTAAGAGCTAATTGAGGCGCTAAGCCAAAGGAGTTCGTTGCGGCTTATGGCCAACGAGGCTTGGTTTTTTGCTCAACTATGCTTAAACGTGAGCAACAATCGAGCCCGCCAATGGGAAAAACATTCCTGCTTAAAAGAAGATAACCGGTAAAGCCGCGATTGCTCGTAGGCCACCAATTTCTGCGCGATATTGCTTTGGTCTGCCTTCTATGAGTCAAACAGTACTTTTTTGCGTATACGCTTTTACTAAACTCAGAGAACTGTGTATTTTTCCTAAACGACTGGCGACATTCCCCCGTCTGCATTAATCGCTGTGCCAGTTACATAGCTCGCTGCCCCTGAACAAAGAAATACGATGACATCGCCAGCTTCCTTTGCTTCTCCCACTCGGCCCATCGGAATTCTTGCATTGAATTGATCATAGAATTGATCGAGTGTTAATTCTGGGTTTTGCTTAGCTGCTTGTTCCCACCTGAGTTTATGTTGTCGACTGCGTAAAAACCCAACACAAACAGTATTTACGCGAATACCTTCGTTCGCTAATTCGAAAGCCCAGGTCTTGGTTAACGAAATGCCCGCAGCCCTAGAGAGAGCAGTGGGTTGTGTGCCCGCAGTAGGTGCTTTGCCACCGGGGGTTGTTGTATTACAAATGCATCCACGAGATTTTTTCAAATAAGGCAGTGCGTGTCTGGTGCAAAAGATGGCACCTTTCACCTTCAGATTAAAATCTTCATCAACCTGTTCGTTAGTTAACTCTTCTAATCGTGAAGCCGATGATGTCCCGGCATTATTTACCAGTACATCGATTTTCCCCCATTTTTTCACTACCGTTTCAATCAGCGCTTTAACCGATTCTTCTTTTCTCACATCTGTCGCAATACCGATTACGGCATTACCACTTGTGGAAGAAATATCACTCGCCACGTTATCAAGATCGTTTTGAGTGCGAGCAGCGAGTGCAACTAAAGCGCCTTCCTGTGAGAATCGTTCAGCTGCAGCGCGACCTATACCCTCGCTCGCGCCGGTTACGATGACAACTTTGTTACTAAGATGGAGATCCATAAAAGTCCTTTTTCGACATCAATTTTTAGTAAACAGCCCCCTAAACTAGTCGGGCAAGGCATAGGCGATGATATAACCTCCTGCCACTTCTGCCTCATCCAAACTATTAACGGCTGACTCTAATTGAAGCCCGCCCCCGCTTCCGGGTACCGTAACAATTACATATTGCTTACCACTGATTGGAGATATATAGGACATTGGTGTTGCCCCGGAAGAACCGGGTAATGCCTCACTCCATACTTCTTCGCCATTATAAACATTAATAGCGCGCATTGTGCTGTCTACAACACCTCCGTTAAATATCAACCCGCCACCAGTGACCATCGAACCAGCGTTATAAAACATTCCCATTGGCAGGGGAAGCCCGCTTGGAATGCCAAGGGGGCCTTGGTCTTTTGCAGTACCTAAGCCTCGCTGCCAGAGTACTTCTTGAGATGCAAGGTCTACTACAGCCATTTCACCATAAGGCGGGCTCCAGCACGGTGTGAATATGGAGGACAAAAAGAAGAATGAATAGGCCGCATAGGGTGTGCCTGATTGTGTGCCGCCAATGCCAAACTGCTCTTCGCCGGTTAGCTCATCCTGGGGATAAAGACGCACTACACTTGGGTTGTGCATAACATTAACCACCATTAAGTGATTAACTTCATCTATTGCAACACTACCCCAATTCATGCCTCCACCAACGCCGGGATACAACAAGCTGCCGCCCGTAGATGGCGGAGTCAGTGGGCCTTCATAACGCAAGTTCTGATACTGAATACGACAAAGAGCATGATCGAAAGGAGTGATTCCCCACATATCCGCTTCTCGAATATAGTCACGAGCAAACGATGGCATTCCAACTGAAAAAGGCTGAGTAGGGGATGATGTCTCGTCTAGTAAATCCGTTTGTGGAACTGGGATTTCTGCTATTTCCGTGAGTGGTTCGCCAGTTTCACGATCGAACACAAATACTTCAGCTCGCTTAGTGGGTACAATGACCGCCTTACGCACCTCACCATTTATTGGGATATCAACCAATGAAGGTTGCGAAGGCACATCGTAATCAAAGATGTCGTGGTGAGTAGTTTGAAAGTGCCACCTGACTCTACCTGTTTTTGCATCTAAAGCAACAATAGAACTTGAATACTCTTCCATTGCTTCACTTCGATGCCCACCATAATAATCTGGAGTCGCATTACCTGTTGGTAAATAGATTAAACCAAGCTCTTCATCTGCACTGGTTAAACTCCAAACATTTGGGGTTCCCCTTGTATAGGTATCACCTTCCGGGGGCAGGCCAGGGCGGTTTTCTCGTCCCATATCCCAGGCCCAAACTAAATCTCCGCTAATAGGATCAAAGCCCCGCACCACGCCAGAGGGTTCTTCTATTTCAACATTGTCGAATACCCAGCCACCAAGAACTAGTACATCATTGGTAATTGTCGGTGGTGAAGTTACGAAGTAGAAACCAGGTTTTACGTCGCCCATGCCAGGCAAAAGGCTTATTTCACCATTATTACCAAAATCGCTGCAGCGTTGTCCTGTATTTTTGTTTACAGCAATTAAACGAGCATCGGTGGTCGCGGTAAAGATTCGTTCTTCACATTCACCTAAGGACCGAAAATTCGGCGCTTCATAATAGGTTACGCCTCTGCAGGTATCCCAGAACCCTAGCTGTGGTGTATCGATTTCTGGATCAAAGCGCCAACGCTCTGCACCAGTATCAGGATCTAAAGACAAAATTATATTTTGACCCGTGCAAAGATAGAGTCCATCACCCACCTGAATTGGCGTGCCTTTAAATGCCCCCGGTACACCAGTGCGAATCTCCCATGCTCTTTCTAGTTGATCAACATTTTCAAGATTTATTTGATCAGTGGCTGCAAAGCGCGTGCCCTTCTTCGTGGCGCCATAATGATTCCACTCTCCATTCTCATTATTGACGATACCGGTACCTGCAGCACTCGGTATTCCGACATCATAGCTGGCATTGCTTATATAGACGGTTATAGCAAACACAGTGAGTGCGCCAGTTGCTATTCGGGTTTCTTGTTTGCTGAACAGGGCGGCGGGTTGATCTTGCAATAAGCCTCTTCTAACCTTTGGTAGAAGAAATAATAGACCCAGTACTGAGAACATTGCGACCCGTGGCATTAAGGCCCATGCATCGAATCCAACTTCAAAGACAGACCAGAG
>TARA_B110000438_G_scaffold49030_1_pt1 | contig 14683 bp, 13 predicted proteins | sample TARA_B110000438 | Tara Oceans TARA_B110000438 (sample SAMEA4398413) | marine metagenome | biome: Polar Biome; feature: [MES] marine water layer (ENVO:01000295) within the mesopelagic zone...; material: water (ENVO:00002006), including particulate matter (ENVO:01000060) such as...... | reverse complement strand
AGATGTACCTGTTCAAAAAATATATGATGAACTAAAAAGAATTTTAAATGAAGTTATAGAACCTACGATTTTCCTTGATTCCGAAGGAAAGAACTTTACAGTTTCTTCGTTTGATTTAGGTATGAATTCAAATGAAAAATTTCCGTCTCTTGACGAAGCCGTAGAGAGATATATCTCGAGTATTGTAGTAGTCAAGAAAGAAGTTAAGAGTTCAGATGAAGTCCGTATAGACCATCAGAATAGAGCTATTGAAAAATACAATCTGAAATCTAAAGATTTTAGAGAAAAAGGTAATATTGTTTTTTCCAGATTAAATGAAATTAGGGAGATGATTGATTATGAGAATGATGATGACGAAGTAGTAATAAAAATAGATAATAGTAATATTTGGATTGATAAAACAAATTCACTTGAAGCCAATGCTTCCTTATATTTTGATAAATCTAAGGAAATGGATAGAAAGGCTGAAAGGACAAGAGAAGTTATAGCATCTAAACCTGTTTCAAAGCCCAAGAAGAAGATAGTAAAAAACCAGAATATAGAATGGTTCGAGCGTTTCAGATGGTTTATTACTACAGATGGAGAAATTGCGGTCGGAGGCAAGGATGCTAGATCTAATGAACTGGTCGTTAAGAAGTATCTAAAAAATAATGACCGATATGCTCATGCAGATATTCACGGAGCTTCTAGTGTAGTTGTTAAAAATGTTAATGGCACTCAACCATCAGAGCAATCAATGCTAGAAGCTTGTAATTTCAGTTTATCATACAGTAAAGCATGGGGTGCTCGTGTGTCTGGAGGTCACTCTTTTTGGGTAGAAAATGATAAGGTATCAAAGACACCTAATACTGGAGAATTTCTTGCAAAAGGAGCGTTTGTTATTAGGGGAAAAAGACATTGGCATCGTAATCTTGAACTGAATGTTGCTATTGGTCTTATTTCGTATGATGGTAATTTGAAATTTATGGGTGGGCCAATAAGTTCTATTGAAAAGCATTCAGAAAAATATGTGATATTTAGACCCGGTTTTACAGAGAGGAAGATAGTTATCCGTAAACTTTCAGAATCATTTGGTGCAGACTCCACAGATATTGAAAAATTATTACCGAGTGGGGGCTTTGATTTAGTAAGGTCTAAAGGTATTGAACTAAAGTTATAGATTAAGTAAGTATGTTGGGAATAATAAAAGTTATTAAGAATCTAATTTTCCGTCAGTCGAAAAAGTGGTGCGGGGGGTGGGATTTGAACCCACGCACCACTAAGGACTAGGCCCTCAACCTAGCGCAATTGGCCTGGCTATGCGACCCCCGCATGTAATATTCATAAGGATGTACATTGATAACATTTACATCTGTATATTGCGTTCAGCTAATAAAATTTATTAGAACCTATGTAATTATGCTGCAGAATTAAAATCTGTTGCAAATTCTTTACAATGAGTATTAAATGCTTCAAGAGCTTGTTCTAAAGCTAAATTAGCTTTCATAGCTCCATTTGTTTCAAATTCGAAAATAAAATGATCAGTTTTAGTGGTAACTTCCATAGCTTTTTGAGCATCTTCATCATTCCATAATTTTTCTAAATCTTTCAAAGCTTGGTGAGCATCTACAGGATTTGTAATTACATGATTTGTTCCTTTCTTTGTAAATTTATCCTTACCTACTGTATTCAAAACAGCTTTGGAACCTTTTCCAGATGAAACTGTAATAGTCGGTGCCTGATAGAATCGTGGAGCTACTGCACATTGCCATTTTGTGTGTGTACTTGCTACACCCATTTTCGCTTTAGCATAGACTAGTATTGCTTGTCCTTCCGCTAATTTAACAATAGGTACATTTGCTTCAGGAATAATCAATGAATCATCTCCGTTGACAGGTTCTAAATCACCAGAATATACTGTGCAAGGACCTTGCTTATGCAATGAATACATAATATCAGGTTGCTTACTATCATCATTGATAGCGTTTCCAAAAGCTTCGACAGTTTTTTTGTCAGTAGGGATTGGTAACATTCCGAGTCTGTGAGCTATAATTTCATTAAACATAGCACTTATGGATTCATATTCTTTTTCGTCACCACTCTCTTCATCTACATATGATCCTAAAGAGCCCATGTGAAAATCTATTTCATGTAATGCTAAGCAAGGAACCATAGAAACTAAGGATCTTCTTACAGAATTGACGAAAGAATAATCTACATCTTTAAATTCAACTTGTGCATAATAGTCATCCATTTTCAATACTTTAACTTTCATTATACTCTCCTTCCTCTACGTCCGCCTTTAGCCTTTCCACCATCATGTGGTATAGGAGTAACATCATCTATTCTAGTAATCATGATTCCAGCTCTTGCCAAAGTTCTTATTGCAGCTTGAGCTCCAGGTCCAGGCGTTCCACTTCTCTTACCACCAGCCCCTCTTAGTTTAACATGTACATTAACAATACCTTTTTCTTTCAAAGCTTCAGCTACTTGTCCCGCAGCAAGCATTGCTGCATGAGGTCTAGCTTCTTCACGTTGTGAGCGAACTACCATTCCACCTGAGCACTTTGCAATAGTTTCAGCTCCAGTTGAATCTGTAGCTGTAATAATTATGTTATTATGTGATGCAAAAATATGCGCGATTGCCCATTTGTCCATTATTTCTTAGTCTCCTCAGTTTTGTTGTCATCTTTTTTAGCATCAGTTCCCTCAGTTTTAGGTTCTTCACTGACGACTTCCTCTTCACTTTGTTCATCTTCTACAGGAGCTTTTGCACCAGGTCTAACAGGATGTAGATCACTGTTCAATGCTGAAGATGGTGAGTAGATGAGATTTTTTTCTTGTAAACGAGTAACTGTCATACCAGGAACCCTTGTAACCGAACCATTAACTGAGATATGGCCATGAACAATAAGCTGTCTGGCTTGTTTAACTGTGGATGATAATCCTTGTAAGTAAACTTGGGTTTGTAGTCTTCTATCTAATATATTTTCAGGATTCATTGTTAGGACATCTTCTAATGCAGAATCTTGTTCTAGCATTCCTAATCGATTTAATTTAGCAAGTAATAAGACTTTTTCTTTTTGAGCTTGAGTTTCATTAGAGTTAGCAGTTAGTTTTCTTGCTTGTCTTCGCATTTCTCGAACTTTTGTGTCAGCTCTCCAAATTTCTTTCTTATTTTTCAATCCATATTGATGCATTAACTTAGATTCTTGTTCCATTCTAACCTTTTGCCAAGGATGTGATGGGGTATTGTAGTGCTTACTAGGAAATTTTGGATCACCCATATTAAGTCTGAGCTCCTTTTCTTTTACTTACACCTAATGCAAGACCTTTACGGCCATTAGAATATGTTCTTTGCCCTCTTACCTTATGTCCAGAAGCATGCCTGATTCCTTTATAGGATTTCACTTTTTTCATACGGTTGAGATCATCTTCATGTGACATTTTCAAGTCAATACTAACCGGATGAACATCATCTCCAGTGTCATAGTCTTTCTGTCTGTTAAGTAACCATTTTGGTACATATTCACTAATATTTCCAATAGCACTCTCAATGTCTTCTACGTTTTTGTCAGTTATTTTACCTGCTAACTGAGTTGAATCCAAACCTAATTTCTGAATTATAGCATTACTTGTTCTCTCACCAATACCTCGTATTGATGTTAGAGCATATGCTAGTTTTTGTTCACCAGAAACGTCGGAGTTGGCAATGCGAATTATGTATTTAAAATCGGGGTCTTCTGACATGTTAAATTCTTCGGAAAGGAATCCGGAGTTGGCGTCATTCAGGCCCCCTATTTATATGCTTTTCTTGAAATAATCCTCGTTTGTGTTCAAGGGTAACTATTAATACAGCACAAATAAGTTACAATTAGTATGAAGAAGATGTCATTACTTATGCTAATTTTACTTCTAGCAGTAAGTGCTTCAGGAGGTTATGGTTATTATGAATATGTATATAGTGCAGATGATGACGACGATGACTCGGATGAGACTCCTGCCGCTTCAAGCGGTAATAAACCAATTGCAAGAATAACTCCATCTAACCCTAAAATTCAAATTAATGAAACAGTTTCTTTTTCTGGTTCAGATTCAACAGACTCAGATAATAATGATTTAACATATTTGTGGTCTTTTGAAGAAGATAGTAAACAATATGAGGGAATAAGTATTGAGCGTAATTATCCAGATAAGGGTGAATTTTTAGTTACATTAGTAGTGACCGATTCTACCGGTTTATCTGATGAAATTGAAACAACAGTCTTGGTTGTTGAAGATTATCATGATGAGCAAAATGGTAATGTTAATGGCAATGATGGTAGTGATGATATAGAAATGCCAGTAAATAATGGAGTAATTAGTCTTCGTATAGAGTATTCATTAGAATCTGCAAGCATAAGTCCCTTTGAAGAAGATACAGTTACATTAAGATTAACTGATGCTGATGGAGGTCTTATTCAAGAAGAAACTAGCGTAGGTGAAGGAGACAGTGCCTGGTCTTATACTAGTGATGATTTGAGTTCTACTGGCGATTATGTGTTTACCATTGAAAGTGAATCTGGTAGTATGGATTATGAAGTCATTATTGATGTAAAATATTAATTTTTTTCTAAAACAATAATATTTCTTGTAAGTGATTTGTGAATATACCATTTAAATCGGTAAATTTCGTTGTAATTTGGATTCTCAATAAGTTCGGGTTTTGATAAGGCTAAGACGACTCTTTCACCTTTATTCATTGTTTTATTGAATATATCCATACTCCTTCTCATTAATTCATCGACACCTTCCCCTTTTGTAGTTGTTGAGAGGCCATAAGGTGGATCAGTTACAATGGCTTTGAATTGATAATTAGTTATATCCTTAATATCCCCTTCAATTACTTTACCCTTTAATCCAAAATGTTCTAAATTACCATTAGAATAATCAACCATTTTTTTCATTATATCTATTCCAATTGCATTAATTTGCATATCACTTGCCTCAATTAGCATTCCTCCCGTTCCACAAAATGGATCTATAATAGTCTCATTTTCAGAACAATTGGCAAGATTAATCATAGATCTAGCAATTCTTGGATGGATACTTATTGGAGAGAAGAAAGGTCGGTTTTTAATGTGATGTTTCAAACATCGTTTATAATATGTTTCTGATCTTTGGTCCCAAATAGAAATAATAGTTTCGGCACCCGTATAATATAATATCTTAATATCAGGATTATTTAGATTAGTTTTGTTATGTTTAGGTATTTTTTCACCTAGTACACTTGCTATTTTTTTTTCAGATATTACTCTGTTAGAAATCTGACGTATTGCAAATGACTTTTGACCAATGTCTAAAAATGGCATTTTTTTGACAACATTTTCCAAGTTAGTTTCTTTATCTACATAAACAATTTTGGAAACTCTCTTTGTCATTCCTAATCTTCTAATAACTTTCGATTTAATTTCCTCTGAAACACTTATAGTAATGATTGATTTTTCATCTAATATAAGTTTAGGTCTATAATGTTCCGTTAATAACAGTTCTAGCGCCTCAATTTTGCCCAGCTCAGTATTTTCACCACCTAGTTCAAGCAAATATTGATGTTTCATAAACCTCCAGTAAAACTGTTTTATAATGTTGTATCCACATAGTATCTTGTGGTAGAAGTAGTAAGGAGATTTCTTTCTCCAATTTATAAGGTCTATGAAAAGCGATTAGAACGACAAATTAGTAAGGGACCCGTTCCTAAACATCTTGCAGTAATAATGGACGGTAATCGAAGATATGCTGAAAGTTTGGGTTTGCTTCCTTTTGAAGGACACGTTAAAGGAAAATCTACTTTAGAAAATTTGTCAGATTGGTCTCAAAAGTTAGGTATAAATTATCTTACTGTCTATGCCTTTTCCTTGGAAAATTTTAATAGAAGTCAAGAAGAGCTTGAGCCTTTAATGGAGTTGTTCGAAGAGTCTTTTAGGAATGCAGGCGATGATCCAAGAGTTCATGATAATGAAGTTAGAGTTAGGGCAATAGGACATCGTGAACTTTTACCTAGAAAGGTTGTGGAAGCTATAGAATACGCAGAATCCAAAACTAAAAATTATAATAATTTCAATTATAATTTAGCCGTTGCTTATGGTGGCAGACAAGAATTAGTACGTTCTATGAAGAATATTGGGAAGAGAATTAAGAACGGTGAAATAGATATAGATGATATTGACGCAGATTTAATTTCATCAAATTTGTATACCAGTGGTTTACCTGATCCTGATTTAATTTTACGTACTTCCGGCGAAGAAAGGATAAGTAATTTTTTATTATGGCAATTGGCTTATTCAGAGTTATACTTTGCAGATGTGTTTTGGCCTAACATGCGTAAGATAGATTTTTTACGTGCAATTCGTTCATTTCAGCAGCGTAAAAGGCGTTTGGGACACTAACACACAATATTTAAGCAAGTGTCTAATGCACGGTGGATATGATAGAGCGTTATGCGAAACTCCCGATTGAGAGTCCAAGACAAATTGTGGTCATAGTAGCGCTTTTGACATTAGTATTATCTCCCTTCCTTCTCCAAGTAGAATTTGCAACAGATGTAGATGCTTTTCTTCCTCAATCTTCAGAGGTTGAAACATATGATAAGATTAGTGAGGATTTTGGTAGTGACTCAAGTATTGTTCATCTTTATCTGACTTCTGTAACAGAGCAGAATGTTTTAACAATAAATAATTTAGAAGATATTCTAGATTTACATAATCAATGCTCAGAACTAGAGGGTGTAAAAGACGTACTTTCGGTTGCATATTTTTTTGATTCAGCTCTCAAAGATTCAGATATGTCTTTGGCCAAAGCTAAACAATCTGAGAATCCTTGGCAATTAGTTTACGATTCAATTTCTTCAGCAGGAGGTGGTAATTACTCTTGGAATGAGGTGGATTTTGTTACAGATGTACTAGTTAATAAGGATCTAAATTTAGATCCATTGATTATACAATCCGGAGATTCTCTGCGCTCGGCCCCACTTTCTAATTCTACTATTATAATGATTAATCTCGAACCGGATCTGACTACAGAACAAAAGAAAGACGTAGGTCAAAAAATAAGATTATTATCGCAGCTTCATAATACGGAATCTGGTAGTGAAGTTCATGCTGAAACTTTTTCCATTGATCTTTTAGCTTATGATGTTGATCAATCAACACAAGAAACTAACTTACGTATGGCTATAGGGATGCTCGTAGTTACTACAATTCTACTTTGGTTATCTTTCAGACATTGGAGTTATGTTGTATTGCCGTTAATTACTCTGATAATTTCAGTTTTTTGGACATTTGCTTTTGCAGGTATGCTTGGAATAAAGTTAACCGCTTTAGCAGTTGCAGTAATTCCTTTAGTAGTTGGCCTAGGAATTGATTTTGCAGTACATATTAGTCGTAGGTATCAAGAAGGCCTTAAGGCAGGAAACACAGTTGAAGAGTCATTATTAGAAGCTCAGATGCATACGGGTCAGGCACTATCATTAGCAATGATGACTACAGTTATTGCATTTCTTTCAGGTATCAGCGCAGGAGTTGGTCCAGTTAGGGATTTTAGTATATTATGTGCAATAGGTATTTTTATATCTTTCATGCTAACTTTATTCTTTTACACATCTCTCAGATACATTCTTGATTCAGATTCAGAAAGCACTCTGACTACAGTTAAAGATTCTCAGATAGTAGAGTCTTTTATATCTAAAACTTCTGAAATGGTTGACAAAAATCCGCTAGCAATAATTTCAACAGTCCTTATAATTACATTAATTGCAGCTTTTTACGGTTCACAAGTAGACACTTCATTTGGTTTGGATGATTTTGTTTCCGATGATTTAGAAATAATGGTGACTGCACGTCACATTGATTCAGATTTTAGAGGTGCAAGTTATTCACAGTCTCAAATACTTGTTGAGGGTCCAATAGCAACAACCGATTTTTTGAATAGCTCTTACCAATTACAATATGGAGAACAGGGCACGGATAATGATGGTCTAAATGGAGATAGATATGTTATCCAAGTAGGTTCTAGTGCGCGAGTAGATTCAGTCTATGAAGTTATCCAGTCGGCCATAGATTCAGAAGAATACAATATTGGTCAAGGAAATAATTCTACACATGAATGGATTGTGACTAATATGTTTACTACTTCTCCTAATGATAATTTAGATATAAGTTGGGATGCTCAACCATCTATATCTTCATCATCTTTAAAAGTTAATATTTCCTGGTATTATGAAAATAATGAATTATTTGATTGGGAGATAATTGAAACATCGTTACTCGATTCAGATTTATCCACTCATTCAAAAGTATCAGTAATTGTGCCCTCTGAAGCTTTTCGTTCACGGATAAAATTTTCATATTATAAGGACAGTTCCCATAGTTCTATGATTGAAAACATTGAAGTATATGATTCCGATAAATATACATATGTTCAATCTTTACAAAATGCATTTAATTTAACGTATCAATCAAAACCTTTCAGTCAAACTACAAATATAGATATTGAAAACCTCTTTGATTATCTTTATCAACGTGATTTAGATATTTCGGATCCTTTTACTCAAGAAACTTATTCTGAGGTCATAAAACATGTGCTTCACAGAAATATTGAAGGGGAATATATTTCTTCAGTAGTAAGAGTCTATATTGGTCCAAATAGCAATTATGAATTAGATAATGAAGGGCTTGAATACATGAGGGCTGAGTTAGAAGCTGATATTCCTTCCAGTTTATCTTCAGAAGATTATACAGTTAGTATAACTGGCGGGCATGTTCTTACTAGTGTTACAGTTAATGAAATTCAAACTTCACAAATGAGTTCTACTTTAGTTTCTATTATTCTTGCAGCTATTGTTTTAACTTTAGTCTATCGAAGCCTTGAATTTGGATTAATAGCTATTTTACCTACAATTTTAGCTACAACTTGGATAATGGCTACAATGTGGGCATTTGATATAACTCTTAATGTGTTAACTGTAATGGTAACTGCCTTAACTGTAGGATTAGGTATTGACTATGCAATACACATTATTGAAAGATATAGAGAGGAGATAGAGCATAAGAGTGAGAGTCAAGCTATCGAGGCAACTATTAAATTCACTGGTTCTGCAATTTTAATTTCGGGTCTTACTACTATATGTGGTTTTGGAGTTCTACTATTATCTCCAATGCCTTTGGTAAGTAATTTTGGAATAATAACTGCAGCAACTATACTATATTCAATTATAATTGCTATATTTGTTCTTCCAAGTATGATATGGATGTCAAACCGTATAAAAGAATGGTATTCTAGTGAAATATTAGACTAGTCTCTTACGTTTACGTCGTTTTTCCCATAGCTCTCTTGCCAATTGCCTCATATCTTCTACAGAATCCGATTCATCTACAATTTCGGCACCTAATAGTGTTTCGACTGCATCTTCTAAAGTTATGATTCCTTGTGTAGTACCATACTCATCGACAACTAAGAACACATGCTCTCTTCTCTTGAGAAATTCCTCAAGTAAAGTAGCTACCGAATCTTCAGGACTAACTGTTGATAGTTCACCAACTAGGTCTTCCATTTTAACCTCAGATTTTCCGTCACTACTCATTTCCAGAATTTTACTTCTATAAACAACACCAATAATATCATCTAAATTACTGTCAATAATAGGAATTCGGGAAAATGGAATTGGTGAGTTTTTTTGAATTACTTCTTCTATAGTATCAGACTTGTGGAAAGTCATCATAACAGTACTGGGAGTCATTACATCTTCTGCTAATATTTTATCTAAAGTAAGGAGGTTTTTGATAACTTGCGTTTCTTGTTTTTCTAGTGCACCTTGCGTTTCCCCAATTTCAGCAACAGCAATCATTTCTTCTCTCGTCATTTCTTTTTGGTCCTCGTTTCCGTCAGAAATTATTTTTGAAAAATAGTTTAGTACTACTACTATTGGCCATGTAATCCAGATTAGGGATTCAAGTAGGTATGCAGCGCTTGGAGCCATTTTTTTCCAATAAATAGCACCTAAAGTCTTTGGTATTATTTCTGAAAATACTAAAATTAAAATAGTAAGTATGATTGATGCAGCAGTAAACCATTCATTTCCCAGTTTATGAAATTCGGAACCAATACCTGCAGCACCAATGGTATGGGAAACTGTGTTCAAGGTTAAAATAGCTGCAAGTGACTGATCGATATTATCTTTAAGTTTCTTAAGTAAGTCTCCACTACTGTTCTTGTTTTTCTTTAATATTTCAATATATGACCATGTTACAGAAAGGATAATGGCTTCAAGTAGAGAACAAATAAAAGAAATACCTAATGCTAAGAATAAGAAAATAAAGATTCTTCCCCATTCTAATTCTTCACTATTTAAATCATCACTTATTGATGTAAATATAGATAATAAGGTCACTAAGTTATTTTCCTCCTCTAGAGTGAAAAAACACTATGTTTGCGTATTTCTCAAACATGTCATTGCTACTATTCAAGAGTTAGAAACCTCTGACATGATTTGCCCTATTGGGCCTCAGATTCATATTAAGCCATGTAACGTTGCTTATTTGTATCTTGTGTATTTCTTTTTTTGCCACAATCATTATAACCACACCCTATACAGCGCAAACATGGCACGTTTTCCTGAAGCTGAAGCACGATTGTTCAACAAGAAGATTTGTATGCAATGTAATGCAGTCAATGCATGGAAGGCAGTAAAGTGCCGTAAGTGTAATTATAAAGGGCTAAGAGCAAAGGCAAAAGAACAACGCGGTAAGTAATTTATTCGATTATTTGAATACCTTTTTCATTACCAACTATCACTTTTGTAGCCATATCTAGAAATAATCCAGTATCTTTGACACCTTTGATATCTAGTATGTTTTTGTTTAGTTCAACGGGGTCACTAATGCCATTTTTAAATGTAAGATGAAATATGTAATTTCCATTATCAGTGATAAAAGGCCTGTTGCTGCTTTCAATCCTTAATTCAATTCGGCATCCTAATTTTTCAATCATAGCTTTCGTTCTTTCATAATTGGTAATACTTACTTCTACAGGGAGTGGGCCTTTTCCTAAAATATCGACCATTTTAGTATCATCTACAATAATAATTAATTCATTTGCTTTCTTCTCTACCTTTTTTTCTCGTAAAAGGGCACCACCTAGTCCTTTAATCAATGATTTATTTGGAATAACTTCGTCAGCCCCATCAATTGCAATATCAATAGTTTCATATTCATTTATTTTGACTAATGGTATTCCTAATTTTTTTGCTTGTTCTTCAGTTGCAATAGAGGTGGGCATTCCCTTTATTTGAAAATCTTTTGATAATTTTTCTCCCAAAAGATCAATTGCAATCTTAGCAGTAGATCCCGTTCCAAGGCCAACTATCATTCCATTTTTGACGAACTTAATAGCTTCTTGAGCTGCATTTACTTTTGATATATTTTCTATCAATAGTATAGTCCGCCTTCAGGCTCTGAGATTTCAGCATCATTTAGGCGGTTTAGTACTTTATCTAGAGCTTCAGCAAAATCTTTTGAATTAACTTTCGATCTTTTATCATCAATAGCATTCATACCAGCTTCTACACAAAGAGCTCTAAGATCGGCTCCAGATAATCCTTCAGTATCTTCTGATAACTTCTTATAATTAACACCTCTTTGAATAGACATATTACTAGCATGTATTTTGATAATCTTTAATCTGGCTTCTTCTTCTGGTAATGGAATTTTTATTATCCTATCAAATCTACCAGGTCTTAGTAATGCTTCATCCAATATGTCAGGTCTATTTGATGCAGCCATGATTGATACATTTCCTCTTGGAGTAAATCCGTCTAGTTCTCCTAGTAATTGCATTAATGTTCGTTGAACTTCTCTATCGCCAGTAGTTCCTACATCCATTCTTTTAGCTCCAACGGCATCCAATTCATCAATAAAAATGATGCTGGGTGATTTTTCTTGAGCTAACTGAAATAGTTCTCTAACTAATCTTGCACCTTCACCGATGTACTTCTGAACTAATTCACTTCCAATTAATCGTATAAATGTAGCATTTGTAGCATTAGCGACTGCCTTAGCCATCAATGTTTTACCAGTTCCAGGTTGGCCAACAAGTAAAACACCTTTTGGAGGTTCAATACCTACGTCTGTAAATCTTTTAGGATAAAGCATTGGGAGTTCAACAGTACTTCTCAATTCATCTAATTCATCAACGAGTCCACCAATGTCTTTGTATGTTTCAGTTGGTTTACTTTCAACTTCCGCACCCATTACTAATGGATCTTTAGTTGATGGTAATGTTTCTAGAACTGCTAATGTTTGTCGGTGTAGAGCAACTCTTTCTCCAACATCTAAGTTTTCTTTATCGATTCCTTCAGAGATGTGAACTACAAAATCAGGCCCACTACTTGATTTGATACTAACACGGCCATCATCTAGTACATCTGTAACGGTACCAATTACTTGCGGTGGAGCTCTTAGTCTAGCTAGTTCACCTTTTAAATGGGCATTTTCTCTTTTCATTCTAGAGACATCTGTCTCTAGTTGTCTTTTTTCAGCTTCAAATCGTTCAGTTTCCTCTATGAGCCACTTATTCCAATCCTCGCCTTTCTCGGGTGCCGAAACGTCACCTTCACTTTCTTCTGGTGCCACTTATAATCACTAAAACATTTAATTGGCTTAGATATATATCATTTTGTGATTTAAATGATTTGTGAAATGTGTGGAGCCGAATCGCAAGCTATTGAGCCAAGAAAAATCTCAGGTTCAGTCTTACAGTTATGTAGTAGCTGTGCTGGTTTGGGAAAAGAACCAACCTATAGAGAATCTATAGGTCATAGGGCGTTTGTAGCCCAGACTCTAGAGAAACGACAACAAAAGACTAGATACAAAGAGATGGAAAGCGATGATGTTTTAATTGGAAATTTAGGTAGTGTTGTAAGAAAAGCTCGGGAACGAATGAATTTGGACCATGCGACTTTAGCTAGTAAAATTTCCGAAAAAAAATCTATTCTAACTTCTGTAGAAGCTGGTAATATGAGTCCTAATGAAAAACTTACAAAAAAGCTTGAGAATTTTTTGAAAATAAAGTTAACAGAAAGAGTAGAGGCTGTAGAAGTCAGTAGTTCCAAATCTTCCGGTGAGTCACTAACTATGGGTGATTTAATCAAGCAAGCTATGGAAAAAGAGTAGAATTATGGCACGCATAATCTTTTTGTAGTAACTTTCAAACTAATTACTAGATGGGTCTACTAGGAAGGCAGTTCAACATGGAGCGTTCAACCGAGGATTCCTTACTCTTAGTTTTCTCAACTTTAACATTTACAGTGTCTCTTTTTTGTGGGTATATTGAATCAGGAATTGGTCGAATGATTTCATTACCTTTATTTGGTATTGAGTTTCATTTGATATCTACTCCTCTTTGGTTATTGTCTGGAATATTATGCCTTATTTGTTTACAACAATTGTTCTCTAAGATATGGACACATGGAGTTTGGTTAATTGGCGTTTACTGGCTTACTGCATTTGGGACTATAATTTTGTTTATAATGTTCGATCAGGGATATGTTTGGTTTATTGTAAGTTTAATTTTAATTTCCTTAGCTATATTCTTAATGTATTGGATGATTTTAGAAATTTATGGATTAAGATACAATATTATCGGCCAAGTCCCAGAAGCGGACCGTTCTATTAGTTTGACTGATTGGTTACTTACAGTTCCTTCATTTTTCATCTTCACCTTTATTAGTTATTATTATTATTCTAAAATGTATCTAGAAGAAGAAGGTTGGTTTACCTTTGGTCATGCTTCTGAAGGATATTTATTATTTCAATTTGGTGTATTTCTATCTGGTATGTACATACTATATATTCCCCAGACATTACTTGGTGACTATCTAGAATTTAGTGACTTAGACATTAATACTAGTTATAATGTGGATCAAAATAAAGTTGAGCAGAGATTGATAGACTATTCAAAAAATTATGATGAAGGTAAGATACAAGCAACTCTAGTTGACTTATATCGTATGGCTGATGAAGATCCCGAGGCTTGGTCTACAATAGGTGAGTTCTACGTAGATTGGAGTGTTGAAGAAGTCAAATTGTTTATTACTAAGTTGGAAAATTTAGCTTCTGAAAAGTAATAATAATCTAACAACAAAGGTTATATACAATTTTTTTGATTAGTTTTGTGTTTCATAGTATGAAACAATAACCATTGCCCGGTAATGGGAGCAAAATCATGAGCAACATGAACCTACCCGAATGGACAGCACAGGCACTAGTAGCCTCAGGAGCAGTTTTTCTGCTTATATCTGCATATGTTATGGGAGTAATGGTACCTAATGGACTTCTTGCACCAAATGATTTTGATGCTGATTTTTATTTTGAAGGAGACATTCAAACTTTTGATTTAGATCCTGACAATGGAACTGGTGTTTTCGTAGATAATGTTGGTAATGGTTCGTATGATCCTACTAAAGCTAAAGTTGACGGCGGTGCTACACTTAACATAGTTGGTAAACCAGATGGTGAGGATTATACAATTCTCACACAAAACTTCAGTCTTACTCAAAATGGTGTTGATGGTGACGGTGAATGGTTAGGTACTATCTCAGATACTAGTGAAACTCCATCTTCTCTAAATAGAAAGAACTATGAAGTTGATGGTAAACAAGGGGCTTGGACTCCTA
>TARA_B110000438_G_scaffold48090_1_pt1 | contig 14701 bp, 16 predicted proteins | sample TARA_B110000438 | Tara Oceans TARA_B110000438 (sample SAMEA4398413) | marine metagenome | biome: Polar Biome; feature: [MES] marine water layer (ENVO:01000295) within the mesopelagic zone...; material: water (ENVO:00002006), including particulate matter (ENVO:01000060) such as...... | reverse complement strand
AATATCAAATTTACCTTCATTAAGAATTTGATTAAATTGATCATCAATTATATTATATATATAAGGGTGAATGACAGAATTTAATCTTTGCTGATGTTCTTCGTCTTGAAAAGCGACCCTCGCTAATTTTGTTTTATTTATTTGACCTGATACGTCAATTATATCAGTACCAAACTCTGAAATAAGCTCATGTTGAACAGTATCACTAGAGGATAGTAAATTTTTTGCCTCTTCATCTGCGTTAATAACAAAAGAACCAAATGATTCAAAAAAATTACTAGCAGTACTTTTACCACTGCCAATACCTCCTGTAAGCCCAACTCTTAACATTCTAATCTATAGTTTCTAAAATACGTAGTGTTATATCAGTAATATTGCCAAGCCCATCTACTTTTTTCAGCATTTTTTTTTCATTATAGTATTTTAGTAAAGGCGCAGTTCGTTTCCAATATACTTTCTGACGGTGACGAATAATTTCAGGAGACTCATCACTTCTACCTGAATCTTTTCCACGCTTAATTAGCCTTTTAATAAGCTCCTCTTCATTTGCGGTTAAACTTATTACTCCATTTAAATAATGATTTTGATTCATAATTATTTTTTGGAAACCTTCTGCTTGGTTTATAGTCCTTGGGAACCCATCTAATAAATAACCTTTATGGACATCATTATTTTTGAGACGATTCTCAATTATTCTAAGTATCACTTTATCAGGAACAAGATTCCCATTATCAATATATTTTTTAACTTCAGTTCCAATTAGTGAATTGTCAGCAATTTCATTTCTAAGAATATCCCCGGTTGACAAATGTATTATTTTATAATGTTCACAAATTTGTTTTGCTTGAGTTCCCTTACCAACACCTGGGGGTCCTAAAAATATAAGGCGCATTTTCAAATCCTCTTAATTTAGATCATTAAGCCAGCAATGGTTGCTGTAAGCCAAGATGCTAAGGCTCCACCAATCATTGCTTTAGTTACTAGTTTAGATAAATCTTTTTTTCTTTCGGGAGCCATTCCTCCGATACCGCCTAATTGAATACCTATGGATCCAAAGTTAGCAAAACCGCAAAGAGCATAACTAGCAATAATTGCAGTCCTCTCTGAAATCTGACCAGTTGCTATAATATTTTTTAGATCTCCAAAAGCAATTAATTCTGTAAAAGCAATTTTTTTACCCATAAGCGTGCCAATTATTGCAGATTCTTCCCATGGAACACCCATCGTCCAAGCTAAAGGTTGAAATATTAAACCTAATATTTGGTCAATAGATGTATTTGCGAAGCTTAATAGATAGTTAAACATTGCGATAATTGAAATAAATGCAATCAACATTCCAGCTACATTTGCTGCTAATTTTAGACCATCAGTAGCACCACTCGCGAGGGCTTCCATAGCATTAGAATTAGTTTTATCAATATTAAGATTAAGATTCCCTTGAGTCTTAGGAATCTCCAATTCTGGGTAAATAATTTTTGCAACAACTAATGCAGCTGGTGCAGACATTACAGAGGCGGCTAGAAGGTGTCCTGCAATACCTGGGATATCGGTTAACCACTGAACATATATTGCCAATATTCCACCTGCGACAGTAGCAAATCCACCCACCATGACAGACATTAATTCAGATTTAGTCATTGAGTTAATAAATGGTCTAACCAAGAGTGGTGCTTCTGTTTGCCCAACAAAAATATTAGCAGAAATACTTAGTGTTTCAGCGCCACTTGTCCCCATTGTTTTTTGCATAGCTTTAGCGATCCACTTTACTATGAACTGAATGATCCCGAAATGGTAAAATACAGCCATTAAGCTTGAGAAGAAGATTATCGTAGGTAATGCACGAAATGCAAAGTTTACTAACGCAACGTGAAATCCAACATCGGAAATAAAAGATCTAAAAAGAAAATCTCCACCGGCATCAGAAAAACTTATCAATTTGGATATAACTTTATCAAAAAATCCAAATATAGGTTTACCAATAGGGGTTTTTAAAATAAATAGAGCAAAAATTATTTGTAATCCCATCCCCCACAAGACAATACGATAATTAATTTTTTTACGATTATTAGACATTGCAAAAGCAATACCTAATAGAACAATAATACCTAAAATACCCATTGTTTAATCTTCTACTATATTAAAACAATTTCTACAACGTGCTTCGTAAACATCTATTTCACCAATTAATACCTGCTCTGAGTTCTTTATTATCCGTTGACTAAAAGATGCAGGGTTGCCACATTTTACACAAATTGCACGTAGTTTATCAAGGTAATCTGATTCGCACATAAGAGTAGGCATGGGGCCAAAAGGTATACCTCTAAAATCTGTATCTAGCCCAGCTACCACAATACGCTTATTATCTTTAGCAAGTTTTTTACAAACGTTAACTAAGTCATTACTGAAAAATTGAGCTTCATCTATTCCAATTACATCCATTTGTTTTGAGTGCTCAATAATTTCATTTATATCATCTACTAAAATTGATTCCATTTTAGATTGATTGTGAGAAACTATATGATTTGAACTATAGCGATTATCAATATTAGGTTTGAAAATAATTGTATTCATTTTTGCAATTTCAGCACGACGAAGTCTTCGTATTAATTCTTCAGTTTTACCACTAAACATACTACCGCAAATAACTTCTATCCATCCAGAATCTTTAGGTGTAAGAGTCATACTATAATAATACGTTAATTTTATATATTAAAGTATCAATCGCTTCTTTGTTCTGAACTCCATCAGATATAATGATATTAGCAAAATCTCTTGAGGGTTTAACAAATTGGTCGTACATAGGTTGAACTGTATTTTCATATTGATCTGTAACTGACTTTATAGTTCGTCCTCTTTCTTTAGTATCTCTTGAAAGTCGACGACTAAATCTTATTTCATCTGGCGTATCAACAAATACTTTAATATTCATTAATTTTCTTAATGATTCAAAATAAAGTGTTAAAATACCCTCAACAACAATTATTTTGCAGGGTTTAACTAATTGTCGTTGGTCACTTCTATTATGAATAGAAAAATCATAAATTGGTATTTCAACTGTTTTTCCATCTAAAAGACTTACCAGTTGTTTATTAAAGAGTTCAATATCAATTGCATCTGGATGGTCAAAATTTAGCTGATTGCGCACATCCATGGATAAATTAGAATTATCTTTATAATAGGAATCTTGTGCAATCACAATTAATTGATTATTAACAAATTCTTTAAGTAAGTAGTTAGCAATAGAAGTTTTCCCTGACCCCGTACCGCCAGCAATTCCAATTAAAATGGAAGAATAACCCATGCTAAATCATTGCTTCATAGTATTAAACCATTCAATGGAATTAATCATGCAAGCTGCAGCGGCTGAGCCATGATCTCCTGGATAAGATGTGCTCTGAATATTTGTTGAGCCATTGCCTTTCAAACCATCTACACCAACTTTCATCAAAAAATGAAATACAGTTTTATCATCAGCACCATGCATAAAGTGGATTGGAGCATTCGGCTTCCAATCTCCATAGATAAAGCTATTATCTTTTAAATATTGTTTGAATTCAACTTCTCCATCACTTAAAAAATCAGTTAAAAACTTGGGGTCAAGTAAAACAGACATGGTATCATTTAAAGCTTCATTGATTTGTTCTCCTGAATATTCCCCATTATACATAGTTAAGATAGCTTCTCTAAATTTAGGATTAACCCAACGATCAATAGCATTATTATCACCAGTAGCTAAGATATAACCCCATAGTGCAAAACCTAGATAATAAGGTTGAGAATATACTTCATTGCTAAAAATTCTTTTGGCCATCTGGTCAAGAGCATAAGGCCCAGCTAAAGGTGCATTTGCAGTAATTGTGAATTCATCTGAATATTCTTCATCAATAACTTGGTGGAAAGCCATTGTTCCATAGCCTCCAGCTGAATATCCTGTGGTAAATAACTGGTCATTTAGCTTAATATCATTTTCACAAGCAAATTCTTTAGCAGCTCTTAAAAGATCCACCCCAGCAATTGCACTTGCTTGCTTATTTACATAAGAAGCTTGAGTAACTGATACACCATAACCAATCCCATCAGCATAAATAGAAAAATAACCTTGCATCGAGCCTAAAATGCTTTGTGGTGAAACATTTGGACTTACTGAAGCTACAGCATCACGTTTAGTTATTGTATAATGGGATGTTTTTAATACTGAAAGAGATTCATTCTCATTAACCTGAGGTACATATATTGCCCCTGATAGTTGAGTGGGTTTACCATCTGCGCCTAATGACTCATAGACTATTCTATATACCTTAACATTGTTTTGAATTTTAAATTGACTCGCATCAAAACCATAGTAATCCTCAATCAAAATTTTGAAAGCGTTTTCTGTAAATTCTACAATTAATTTAGATGAAATTAAATTTCCTCTTCCTTCATACAGGTCACAACTTTCAGTGTTCTTCTCTCCACACGATAAGCCAAAAATTATAGATGATATAATAAAAATTACTTTTCTTAACATAGTATTTATAGCGCCCCCTTATTTAATGAGTTTAAAAACTTGATGTAACATGATGCCAGCAATAAATCCACCCACATGGGCAAACCAGGCAACGCCTCCTGTTATATCCAAGCCAAGCGACCCCAATCCACTTGTGAGTTGGTTAAAGAACCAGAATCCAAGTACAATAATTGCAGGTACTCTTATAGTCGTAAAAAAAATAATTATAAAAATAAATACATGTACTCGAGCTTTAGGGAAACGGATCATATACAGACCTAAGACTCCAGCAATAGCCCCTGATGCTCCAACCATTGGAATTTCAGAACCGGGATTCATTAGTACTTGACATAATGCTGCAAAAACTCCACAAAGAATGTAAAAAACAAGATACCTAACATGTCCAAGCGTGCCCTCAACATTATCTCCAAAAATCCAAAGAAACCATATATTGCCTAAAATATGAGCAATTCCACCATGAAGAAACATAGATGTCAGCATAGTTAATATTGAAAAACTAGCAGGAATAAGACCATATGTATAAAATAAAATAGCTTCAGCTTCAGGGTCTTTGACCCCAGTTGTAAATTGGAAAATAAAAATTAATATGTTTATTCCAATTATACTGTAGTTCACATAAGGAATAAGAACTTTTGGATTATCGTCTTTGTAAGGAAAAAACATTAATAAACGTTAAACTTAACTTTTTGACTTGCTTCGTTTCCAGCTCGATCTTTAACCGTAAATTGAAGAGAATGTTCTCCGATAAGGAGTGGTTGCTCTAGTTCATATGAAATAGTTTTTAATTTAGGTTGGTAAGCATAAATTAATGGCTGATCATCCAAAATTAATTCAAATGAGTTTTCTGAAGGATCAAAGCCCGAAAGTAAATCATCAATTTGAATTTTGAATTCACTAAGCTCTAAAGAAGGATAATTGCCGTTGTTCCCAGGGTGAATAGATTTTATCACAGGTGGAATAATATCTTCTATAATTGTAACTGCCTCAAGTTGCTTTACCTCACCTGTTAAAACTTGCCGTTCATTATTATTTTCAGTATGAATGAATGACCACCCTTCTTTTTGATCATAAAAATAAAGATGGAGCTTGTCTCGATTTTTATATTTAGATGAATAGCGAACAGCAATATTAATTGAATTTAATAGTGGTTGTTCATAAGGCTGTAGTTGATAAACGCGTGATAAGTGATTGCCATTTTTGACCGGTGCATATTTATGAACAGCTTCAATCCACATTAGTGTACTGCGACTGATGGAGTTCTTTTTGCTTCGTATGGAAAATAAGCCATCTTTAGAAATAACAGTGACTGCAGAACCTGGTTGAGCCACTGTATAAGGGAAATCAAATCGTATTTGGCGCTCAATGGATCCATTGAGAATAGCTTCAATTTGATTTACTTCTTCAAATATAATTGGAGATAATGGTTTTGTTAAAAAGACTGATGGTTGAATTTGATTGAGTGGAATTGTTTCATACTGATATTCTCCTTTTAACCTTAATGAAAAATCAGCATCCACAATTTTTTCAGGCTGAATTTGAATATATATGCCTGCATCAGTATAAGAGATATCCATGTCAACACTTACATTTAAATAATCACTATAATTTTGACTATCTATCCAATGGAATGGTTTAGATAAAGTCCCCAACTTATTTTCAGCCATAAATTGGATCGCTTTACGGTTAATTTTTTTTTTCAAAATGGTAATAATTTTTCCTTCTTCTAAAGTTTCAGAAGATTGGATTGTTAACCTTTCATCTGCATAGCCATAAGGTGTAAATGAATAAGCCACTACTGATTTGATTGGTACGGAAATGCTTTTTGACTGAATCAAAAAAGAAATAAGCTCTTTAGTCTCACCAAGTGGCTTAGCCATAATATCAAAAGGAGCCATGTTGAAAACGGTTCCTCGAACAATGCGTAAGTTCATTAAGTGATCCATTATGTGGATTTTAATATCATGATATCCCGGAGTGAGTTCTAATATTCCCTTGGTTGAATCTGAATGTATAGGAACACTTGGATCTGTTTCATTATGATAGAGTTTTACGAAATCTCCCAAGTTCAAACGTGCATTTCTATAATCTTTAATAAAGTTAGCGGTGCTTAGCCAATTATAGTCAAGGCGATCAAATTGTAGTGAATGATGAAGGCTTTCATCAATATAAACTTCAATACGGTGAGGCTGATAAATGTTATTCGCACCCTGCCTTTTATCAAATGTTTTAAGAGACATTCCAAGTACACCAAAAATATTAATGGTATCAGGGAAGAGGTATTCCCCTTTTTTATTTTGAAATAATGGAAAATTTTGAGGCAACTGATTACCATTTATCCAACTTTCAGAATTTAGAGGAATAAATGATATTTCTTCTGCTATTGGCGCCATTCGGTCTGCTTGATAAAGGCCATTAGTAAGTGGATTTAAGGTTTGTCCATTTTTATTTCTAATCTCAAAATGAAGATGGGGCCCAAATGAAAATCCTGTATTCCCAGAATAACCAATTATATCACCTTTTTCAAATTTGAATTCTTCAGGTGATAAAAAAATATTGGTTATATAAGACCGTTTTACTTCTTGTTCTAGCTTTAGTCGATCTTCAAGTTGGGGGCTAAATTTACTCAAGTGAGCATATACGGCAGTTTGGCCATCATCCAGAGTTAAGTATAGTGCACGACCAAATCCAGAGTAATTAGTAACAATTCGAGCAATATAACCACTAGAAATAGCATACACAGGGTGTCCAATCGACCCTTTTGTTTTTATATCTAATCCAAGGTGATAACCAGTAGCTCTAAACTCACCAAAGTTGGATGACAAATGTTTACCCGTATTGGTTGGCCAGGTATACTCTTGGGCCGTAACGATTGAAAATATTAGTGTTAGCTTAGTAAACAGTCTCATAATATTAGTTATTGAGTCAAGAGCGAATTTATCTCAGTTAGACAATTTAAAGATAGGGGATTGAAATAAAAAAGCCTCGCTAATGGCGAGGCTTAGTTTACACTCAATCAATAAGTGGAGGCTTATGATTTTTGAATTTTATTTACAACTATATACTACCTTAAATCATTTTAGTTCCATTATATATAATAGAAAATTAGAATAATTCAAAAGACTTGAATTGTACTAATTAATTAACTTAAAATACTTACGAGTAACTTACGAGTATTTGTTATATTAAAATGAAAACAAGCTTATCCTTTAAACAGCAACGATTTTTAGATTTTATCCAAAATCATACTGTTAAGTACGACCAAGCTCCATCCTATGAAGAAATTATGAGAGGAATGGAGTTTGGGTCTCTAGGAACGGTTCATTGGTATGTTAATGCCCTAACTCACAATGGCCATTTGAATCGATCTAAAGGACCTAACGGCAAGCGAGCTTTATCCTTATCTTCCGAACATAATGCTAAACAAGCTTGCCTGCCTTTGTTGGGCTTAATTGCTGCAGGAGAACCAATCGAGGCATTAGAAAATGTAGAAAGCATATCTGTCCCGGCACCTTTTGTTCATCCAGACAACTTTGTTTTAAAGGTAAAAGGAGATTCCATGATAGGGGATCATATTAATGATGGAGATTATATTATTGTTCGAAAATCAATGGAAGCTCAACCAGGTCAGATTGTGGTGGCTCTTATTAATGATGAAGCAACTTTAAAAAGATATCAACCAATGAATGATCGAATTGAGCTACATCCTAGAAATCCAGCCTATCCTATTATTAAAATATCAAGTGAGGATCGATTTCAAATCAATGGAATCCTTATATATTCTTTTCGAGAATATTAATTGAACGGTTTTTTTTAATACATAATATGAAATATCGGGGGAAAGTAGCGCTTCAGCTTCATGCTATTTCAAAGCGTGTTTCATTTAAAATTCCTTTAATGAACGCTGCTATTACAGCAGGGTTCCCTTCACCTGCTGATGACCATCTTGATCTACCAGTTGATTTAAATGAATATTTAGTTAAGCATCCTGCAGCTACTTTTTATGTTCGTGTTCAGGGTGACTCAATGGATGATGCGGGTATTCATCAGGGAGATTTATTGATTGTCGATAGGGCCGAATCTTATGGAACGGGAAGTATAGTTTTAGCAGTGCTTGATGGTGAGTTCACCGTTAAAAAATTAATGAAAAAAAATGAAGCGCTATATCTTTTGTCAAGTAATACAGCTTATCAACCCATTAAAATTGAAGCAGAGAGTGATTTTAAAGTGTGGGGTGTAGTTACTTATATTATTCACGGCCCGCTTTAGCTATGTTTGCTTTAGTCGATTGTAACAACTTTTATGTATCATGCGAACGTGTATTTAATCCAAAATTAGAAAAACGTCCAGCAGTAGTTTTATCTAATAATGATGGTTGCGTTATTGCAAGATCAAATGAATCAAAAGCTTTAGGTGTCTTGATGGGAGAACCGGCGTTTAAAAATAAAAGACTTTACAACAAATATAAAGTTGCTGTTTTATCATCAAACTTTGCACTATATGGCGACATGTCACAGCGGGTAATGGCAGCTCTTTCTCAGCATAGCTCGGCTTTAGAGGTATATTCTATTGATGAAGCGTTTATTGACTTCTCGGGTATACCCATTGAAAAATTATTATTAGAAATAAAGTATTTAAAAGTTACTGTAGAACAATGGACTGGCATTCCTGTATCAATTGGTGTAGGATTAACAAAAACGCTAGCTAAAGTTGCAAACCATATAGCTAAACGTTCTACCGGGGTTAAAGTCTTGATTGATTCGATCGATGTTAAAAAATCGCTTAAAAATCTTAAAGTAGAAGATATTTGGGGTGTAGGTAGACACCTCAAAACAATGCTAAATAGTTTTGGGATAAAAAATGCTTTAGAATTGAGGAATCAAAACGAATCATGGATTCAAAAACATATGACAGTAGTGGGTAGACGTCTACAATTAGAGCTTAATGGAACTATCTGTTATCAATTAGAAACCAATCCGACCAATAAAAAACAAATTTGCACTTCTCGCTCTTTTGGTCACTTAGTTGAAGAATTAAGCAAGCTCGAAGAAGCCACTTCTATGTATGCTACGCGCTGTGCTGAAAAACTTCGTCATCAACATTCCTGCGCTTCAATTATTAGAGTGTTTATTCAAACAAATAACTTTCGTAAACAATTGCCTCAATATCGTAACATGAGTTTTATAAAACTACCCATTCCAACTAATAATACTTTACATATAACTAAAGCAGCTTTATTAGGTCTTAGAACAATATTTAAGTTGGGCTATCATTACCATAAACTTGGAGTGGTTATAGAAAACATAGTTCCAGATACAAATATCCAAGCTCATTTATTTGAGAGTCAGAATTATAAAGCCCAGAAGGCTCTTATGGTTGCAATGGATAAGGTTAACAGTATGAATGGTCAAGATACAGTGAAAGTTGCCAGCCAAGGTTTTCGTCAGCCTTGGAAAATGCGTCAAGTTCATGTTTCTCCTTGTTATACAACACGTTGGAATGATTTTATAACCGTAAAACTATAAAAAATTATAAATTTTCAATTGTAATTTTAGTGATTACCATGTTTAAAATTATACTATTCGAGCCAGAGATTCCACCTAACACGGGCAACATTATTCGTTTATCTGTAAATACAGGTTTTGATTTACATTTAGTAAAACCACTTGGGTTTTCAGTGGATGATAAAAGTCTAAAGCGTGCAGGAATGGACTATATAAAGAGGACTCATTTTAAAGTCTGGGAATCTTTAGATGAATGCCTAAATAATATATCAGTAAACTCAATTTATTCAGTGACAACTAAAGGTAAAACCCGCTATACAGATATCAATTTCAAAAAAGGAGACGCTTTTATTTTTGGACCTGAAAGTCGCGGCTTATCTAGAGAGATTAGAGAAAAGTATAAATCAATTTATATGCCGATGCAAAGTGAAGGAAGAAGTTTGAATCTAGCGAATGCAGTTGCCGTGATCACGTATGAAACTTGGCGACAGCTAGGATTCAACTAACCCACTTTGCTACATCATTGCCAATCGCAATAGAGGCTGTAAGCCCAGGAGACTCAATGCCAATTAAATTGATCCATCCAGGGTAACCCATATCTTCTTCATGTGATATATAGAAATCAGGCATTGGATTATCATTCATCCATATTTTTGGACGAATGCCGGCATAGTCTGGCGATAGATCTTCTTTCTTTAAACCTTTAATATATAATTTTGCCTCATCATAGAATTGGTCAGCGAGTGAACTTTCAACATCATAGTTTTCATTTCGACCTTCAACCCAATGGGCGCTAGGACCAAGTTTTGCAGAACCTGTCTGGTCTAAAGTTAAGTGAACACCTAAAGAGCCATTAGCTTTATCAGGAAGAGGATATATTAAATGGCTAAACGCATCTCTCCATCTTGATCCAAGTTTAAAATAGGAGCCTTTAGAATACTTTAATGTTGGGAATTTATTTCCTAACATATTAGCTATAATATCACTTTGAAGACCTGATGCGTTAATTACCCATTCACAAGACACTGTTTCTATTTCATCGACTGGATTTTGGATGGATAATTCATATCCTTGCTCTAGCTGCTTAATTGATACTACTTCTGATTTAAATAAATAATCATGATCCATTGATTGGGAATGTTTATAAAATGCAGTCATTAGATCATGAGCAGCAACTATTCCGGTAGAGCCAACATAAAGTGCCAAATCTGAATCCACATTTTTTTCTAACTTTTGTATATCTTTTTTATCAATTATTCGAACATCAGGAATATTATTAGCTTTAGCATTTTTGTATAATGACTCTAGATCAGAACTTTGATATTTGTTCCCCACTACAAGCTTTCCACAGTTTTCACTCCATACATGATTTTGTTTGCAAAAATCATAGATTAGTTCTCTTCCTAAAGTGCAATAAGAAGCTTTTAAAGAATTTGGCTCATAATATATACCTGAATGAATAACTTCGCTATTACGGCTTGAAATACCTCGTCCATAGGATTCTTCTTTTTCAATCACGAGTACAGAATCATTTGAATTTTCACTAATTGCTCTAGCAATTGAAAGACCAATAACACCAGCGCCAATAATTATAATTTTATACATAGGCTATTTAGATAGTTTTTTTAATAGGTCACCTGTAAAAATTCCGGTACTATGCCCATCTTTCCAGAAGGGTCTTAATCCATAGTAACCGACAGATTGGAGACCACTAATCTCAAAACTAGAAGGATTCAGGACTTGCTCGGGCCCTTTATACAAATTTCCCAAAGCATCGGTTTCACCTTCACAGGAAGCACAAGGGCATCTTTGTCTTAATAGTTTTAAAGAGACCATTGATTCACTCTTATCTGAAAAAGATACAATTAATAAATTATTTACAATTTCATAATTTTCGATAGCAAGACCATCAGCCATTCAATAATTCCTTAATTTTAAAGTCTTAATTTGGATTAATTTAAAGGTATGAGTAAATCCTTTTATGATTTTGTAGTTTTAAATATGAAAAAATCAAAAGTTAATCAATTATTCCTCTTTTTTCTTTTAAGTGGGCTTCTCTTTGGGCAGAAAATCCACCCGCGAGATCTAGGACTCCAGATAGGCTTGTTTAAGACAGGTAGATGGAATGCAATAACTGATGTGAAGGGTGTGCAAGTAGGACATGAAACCCTCATCTACGGTGATAGTGTCCGTACTGGTGTAACTATTATTAAACCACATGGGGGTAATCTATTTAAAAATAAAGTGATGGGTGCTGTATATGTGTCCAATGGTTTTGGGAAAGCAATTGGTTTTACTCAAGTAGAAGAACTAGGAACGATTGAAACTCCAATTGGTCTTACAAATACATTAAATATCTTTATGGTCGCAAATTCAATTGTGGATTATATGATTGAAGAAAATCCAGATATACGTTCTGTTAACCCTGTCGTTGGCGAAACTAATGACGGTGGATTAAATGATATCGCTGGGCGACATGTACAAAACCATCACACTCTAAAGGCTATTCAAAATGCAAAAAGTGGTCCAGTGGTTGAGGGGTCAGTTGGTGCGGGTACAGGTACAAGGGCTCTCGGATTTAAAGGTGGCATTGGCACCGCTTCTCGCGTCCTTCCAAATGATGTTGGGGGATATACGGTGGGTGTGTTGGTACAGACCAATTTTGGTGGCTCTCTCATGATTAATGGTGCGCCAGTTGGACGTGAATTGAAGGTCTCACCATTTGCATCCAGAATCCCCTATGATGAAGATGAAGGCTCCTGTATGATTGTAATTGCCACGGATGCGCCACTATCAAACCGAAACTTGAAACGAATGGCCAAGCGGGTGGACCATGCTTTTGGCCGAGTGGGAGCTTATTCGTCTAACGGAAGTGGAGATTATGCCATTATTTTTTCTACCCATCCTGCAAACAGAGTTGCAGGAGGCACGGGCCAAGGGGGTCCGAATGATTTAGAAGTGTCACGGAAAGATATTCGCAATCGCAACATGAATGGTCTGTTTATGGCCACAGTAGAAGCGACAGAAGAAGCTATTATTAATTCGCTCTTTATGGCAGAAACGGTGTCCAGCAAATATGGAACAATGGAAGCGCTTCCTGTAAAGGAAACCATGAAAATTTTGAAAAAATACAAGGCGCTAAATTGGAATAAAAAACTTTACCCTTGGAAAAAATAGTGATTCGGCACTTTCAAAAAGATTATGTGAAGTTGGTGCTTCGGGCGTGGCGGTATCGCTTGAGAGCGGAACGCCCTGAAATCCGTTTTCTTCTGAATCAACTACAACTCGGCCAAACTGTGATCGATATTGGCGCCCATAAAGGTGCTTATACTTACTGGATGTCTCAACGGGTAGGTTCCTTTGGACAAGTCATTGCCTTTGAACCTCAACCGCAGCTGAATCAAAACTTATCCAAGCTGACTGGCTTATTTCCTCACAATAATATTCAGATAGAATCATTTGCTTTATCATCAACGAGACGTGAAGCAATATTGAGTGTGCCTGGGGATACCCCATCTCCCAGTGCTTCCTTAGTCAAAAATACCAATCATAACGGATTAGATATCGCTGTCAAAACCATCACATTGGATGAATACGTTAAAGATAATAATCTTTCATCCATTCACTTAATTAAGTGCGACGTAGAAGGACATGAATTAGAAGTATTTCAGGGAGGATACGATACATTAAAGCAATTTAAACCTGTGGTAATGTTCGAATGCGAAGCACGACATAACGGTCCAGAAAATGTAGTAGCTGTTTTCGATTATTTATTTAGTCTCAATTATAAGGGGTGTTTTTATAATGGTTATTCTTTTGCGGATTTAGATCAATTTGATTTGGTTAAATATCAAACCGGCCCCAATCGAAATATATATGTGAATAATTTTTTCTTTACACCAAAAGGTACTTAAGATGGAAAAAGTAGCTGTTAATGACTTTGTCCGACGCCAGATTAAAGGCAGTGGAAAAACATATTCAGAGTCATTGTCTTTTGACGCCATGGCCAAAGACGCAGAAAAACAAATGGCCAATGGTCATTATAAAGAAGGATATAGAGATGGGGTACGCAGAGTTAGAGGTAGTAATAAATTTGCTAGTCATTTTATTTGCCCTTACGTAAAGATAGATGAAAATACAGAATTAGTGTCTAAGATGGTTAAAAGGAAAAAAGGTGAAATCCCCTATATCCAAACAAGAGCAAAAAGTGGAACTCCTTTAAAAGCAGCTTACATTGAATATATATTATATCGCCACGATGTTTTGTTAGAAAATAATGAACACTCAACAAACATTGCTTGGGAGTTAATAAGTATACATGCTATTCCAGAAGGAATTAAAAAAATGCCAATGGGACCGGTTACAATGATGCGAAATCAATTAGAACTTCCTGGCGGAACCAAAGCTAACTACAGTTCTGAAGAATGGGCTGAATCAGTAAGGTTTTGGCAAGGATATGCAGCGTTAGAAGATATATAATAAAAAAGCCCCACATGGCTGCAGGGCTTTTTATCAATTCGAAGTTTATTTCACAAATTTAAAATCTAACAGCTATTCCCATATTCATAGATCTTGGAATGCCAAAGAATACTTCTGCACTATCAGCATCATGATCTTTATCCCAAGCGTTATATTGACTATTGTCAACTGCATCTTGGATGTATGTTTCATCTGTTAAATTAAATACGTG
>TARA_B110000438_G_scaffold268989_1_pt1 | contig 14710 bp, 8 predicted proteins | sample TARA_B110000438 | Tara Oceans TARA_B110000438 (sample SAMEA4398413) | marine metagenome | biome: Polar Biome; feature: [MES] marine water layer (ENVO:01000295) within the mesopelagic zone...; material: water (ENVO:00002006), including particulate matter (ENVO:01000060) such as...... | reverse complement strand
TCTGCAAACCAACTAGATGCTCCTGTAACTTTAAAAACAGTTCCAAGGCTAATACACCCAGCATAGAGAACAATTACACCCCAGCTCACCTTATCTTCATAATCTTTCCATGATGTTAATCCGCAAAGCATATAGAGTACTGCTCCGGAGACGGCTATTCCTCCAAGGCCTAATGAAAACCCAAGGACATCATTTACAATTGATTTATCTGTGATCCAAAGTACAACAACAAGTGCCATGATTCCAGCTACGAGTTTTTGCTGATTGGTCATCGCGCCATGCTTCTGGAGGTCTTTCTTAAGAAAACTTACGGCTTCACTAAGATCATCAACTTCGGGTTTAAATAACATAGGTAATAAAAAAGACATAACAATAGACATTATAAATGTATACATAACACCCATTGAAATCCATTGCATGAAAGAAACTTCAATATTCATATTACCTAAAAATCCAATCATTAATGCATTCCGAGCTCCTCCAGTAGGACTCATTGGTCCACCAATCATGCAACCTACTGCAATCGTGACCATAAGTAATGTTCCTAATCGGGGTGCCGGTGTTGATTTATTAGTTAATGTATACAAAGCTAAAGCAATCGGTACATACATAGCTGCGACAGCATGTTCACCAACGAATGCTGTTGGAATTGCAGTCCCCAATAGAATCCCAATTACTATAGAACGTGTCTTTGTACCTGCTAAATTAACAACTAACATGCCTACGCGTTTATCAAGGCCGTATTTCACTAGGGTAGCACCCAATGCTAACGAACCCGCAATAAACCAAACAGCATCATGTGCGTAGGTTACTGCTATCATTTTTGGAGCGGTGATCCCAAAGAATAGTTGTACAAGGCCAATGAGCAATGCAACAGCAGGCATTGGAACTGCTTCTGTGGCAAAAAAGACAACACACATAACTAGAAGTGCAATCGTAAGTTGAATGTGAGTTGCTTTTAGGTTAACGTCAACAGATGTATCATCTCCAAATAAATCTTGTGCTTTTGCTAGCATTGAATCTGGAGTTGGCATTATTAACCCAATCAGGACAAAGACTATTAAACCAATTCCAAGCCACTTAAAATCAGTCGTTTTGGCGAAACCGCCGCTGTTATTATTATTTGTATTACTCATAGGTACTCGGAATGTGGTGAATATAAAATTTAAAATCAATATTTTGGATCAAGTACGAGTTTATTATTTAGATTTGGTTATGTCACGGCTAATCTTTAGCAAAAATATGTATATAATCCGCACACTAATTTCTCTAAGTCTTATAACCATTTCCTGTCTTGCTCAGGATTCATCAAAACATTCATTTAAATATTCAGCCTTAATGCCGATTCCTGACCTTTCATTTTTTGATCAAGTATACACAGGGTTAGATATTTTAGAGCAAATGGATTTCAAGCCTTTAGAGGGGAAGTCCATTGCATTATTTACAAATCAGACAGCTTTAAATAGAAATGGCGACCATATTTTAGATCTACTAAAAAACATCCCAAATGTAAAGGTCTCTTTCTTATTAGCGCCAGAGCATGGTATATGGGGTATAAATGATAGTCGCTCTAAGTTAATTGGTCGAGAACAGGTTGACCCACTCCATGGTGCTCCAATCATTGACCTTTTCAATAAATATGTTTATCCACCTCATTGGGTTATTGATAATATTGATTTGATTCTTGTTGATATTCAAGATACAGGAAGCCGGTACTCGACTTATATGGCTACAATATCAAAGATATTTGAATCAGCATCAGAAAAAAGGATTCCTGTAATGGTCTTAGATAGGCCTAACCCAATAAGGGGTGATATTGTAAATGGACCGGTTCCGCGTACTGAATTTCAATCTTATGAGTCTTACCATCTTTTTCCAATTCGCCACGGGCTTACCCTAGGAGAAGCGTCCATACTTATTAATGAGATGGGGTGGGTCAAAGACCTAAAAAGGGTTGATCTTACTGTTGTGCCTATGGCAAATTGGGATCGGTCAATGTGGTTTGAAGATACGAGGCTACCATGGCGAAACCCAACGCCTTTTCTGACAGATCAATTAAACCTTCTTGCTTACACTGGTATGGATCTTTTTAGGGGAACAAATATGAATATTGGGTTTGGTACAGATACACCATATTTAGTGGTTGGTGCACCGTGGCTAGTAACCTCCTTCTTACTAGAGAAGCTAAATGAACTAGGTTTATCAGGTGTAGAGTTCAAAGATGTCAAATATCGGCCTACAGGTTCTATCTATCATACTCGTATTCCTAAATATGATGGACAGTCATGCAGTGGTATAGGGTTGGAGATAACAGACAAAAATCAATTTAATCCTTTAGTTACAGCAACAACCATTATGTTAATGATCCACAAACTTCACCCGAGAGAGTTCAAATGGGAGCTGGATGGATATATTGATAAATTATTCGGTTCGGATATGTTGAGAGTAACCGCGGCTCAAAAAAAGCCTCCAGATCATCTACCAGCACAATGGGCACAGGATGTCTATAAGTTCAGCGAGTTTAGACAACCGTTCTTAATATATTAATGAATAGATTCTATTTTCTATTTTTATCATTAAACATAATATCAGGACAGATATTACCAACCGTTCCCAGTAACGTTTTTAGGTTTTCAATTGGCACAAGCCTGTCTGAAAGTGATTGGAAATTAAAAGAGCAAAATTTTAACCTAAGGGGCATTGGCCGACATTACTTTGACCATTTAAAACATAATGACTCCGTTCGTTTCTCATCAAATTATGATCTTTATCATACGGGTACAGTCCTTTTAGATCCTGCAACAACTGTTGAGAAGTGGATGATGCAATTCAATAATGATCAGAATTATTCTTTGCCAACATTTGGAGCTCAGAATATTGATACTTCACAGAGTCATTATCCATCTGGAACATTTATGGAAAATAGGAAAAAGAATACGTTTGGGAAAAATTTAAAGATTGAATACGGGATGTCTAATGAAATTACATTGAGTATCTCAATTCCTTTTTTAGATGATTACACTATCCAACAATCGATCAAAGATTATAGTATCGGTACAATTAAAGATGCCCAAATTCTAACTGATTATCATATTAATGCAAAAAACGAACTTAAAGCATTTAGGAATTCTAATAGTTTTAATAGCCTAAAGAAGGGATTGAGAGATACCCTTGATCTTATTTATAATCTATATTATACTAATAATGGTGATTATTCAGTTCAATGGGCATTCCATTCTCTCGACGATCCAATCAATAACCTTTTAGTGAATCCACGGTTCGCCCCGGCTGGAATTAATCAGGACTCAGTATCACTAACAGATTTGATCTCCTATTATTATCCTAATCAGAAGAATGGTAAAGGAATAGATGATGTCACTGTTGGTGCTACAATCTTATTAAAAGGCAAACCATCCTGGTCGTTTAAGAATATGGGGAATACACTTTATGGTCAATGTTTTGTCAGTATCCCATATGGGCAGACCCTTTCTTCTTTTTTAGAACTAGTAGCAAATATCAAACAGGAAGGAGAAGACCAATTCAAGCAAGCAACTATAGGTAATGGCGTCAGCCGTTGGTCAATAGGTCTCTACGGATCTAGAGAGCTTAAGACAAAAAGAAAGAGTCAAACTTTTTTTCAAACGCAGATAAAATTTAGTACACCCGCAACACTCAATACACCTGTCGCTCTTTTTTCGGGTGGGCATACTCAACCTGACTCAATACTCAGTCATATTGGAAACACCTATAAATATGATCAAGGTAACAGTTTTAGATTTGTTACTGGTGGTGACATAGAATTCATAAATAATAGACTCCGCCTTTACGGTAGTATAGACTGGCTATCCAAAGGTTTAGATCAGTATACTTCAAAAGACCCTGAGTGGGATAAATGGATGGAGCAGCATGTTGGTTACTCAACAACTCTAAGCAGGTTAAGTCTGAAGGCTGAAATCTGGATATTAAATTCTATTTCAAAAAATAGGGTTGGTCCATTTTCCTTTGATCTGTATGCCGGTTTATCTACAACACCAATTGTAGAAAACACCTATAAGAGTAGCTCCGTTTACAGTGGCATAACGACTTACTATCAAGGATGGTAGTGTAGCTGATGGATCAAAGAAAAACAGTCTGGGGATGGGCGTTCTATGATTGGGCAAACTCAGCTTTCTCAACTACGGTAGTTGCCGGATTTTTCCCTATCTTTTTTGAAAAGTATTGGTCAAATCCAGAGGATGTAATTCAGAGTACATACCAATTGGGGTTGGCAAATTCCATTGCTTCTATATTAATAGCAGTTACCTCACCATTTCTTGGAGCTATAGCAGATCGTGGATCTGCTAAAAAGAAATTTCTTATCACTTTTGCTTTTTTTGGTATTTTAATGACCAGTGCCCTTTGGCTAGTTGGGCAAGGTGACTGGAAGATGGCGGTTCTGTTTTATATTTTGGCTTCTTTTGGTTTTATGGGTGGTAATATTTTTTATGATTCATTATTACCGGTAGTCTCGAATAAAGATAATGTAGATTACGTTTCTTCATTAGGATTTTCATTAGGCTACCTAGGAGGGGGGATACTTTTTTTAATAAATGTACTCATGTATTTGAATCCAGAATGGTTTGGTATCTCTGATGCGGCTACTGCTATACGCATCTCATTTATATCTGTAGCAGTGTGGTGGGCTGTATTTTCCATACCAATAATTCTCTTTGTCCCGGAGCCAATAAATGAAGATTCTGTTCCACTTTATAAAGCCATCAATGCCGGTTATAAACAACTTAGAACAACTTTCAAACATATTCGAGAGATGAGGGTGATTGGAATATTTTTATTATCATATTGGCTATATATTGATGGTGTAGATACGATTATTCGAATGGCAGTAAAAATGGGTTCATCTATTGGTTTTGAAACTTCTGATCTGATTATGGCTCTTTTAATGGTTCAATTTATTGCCTTCCCTGCAGCACTTCTTTATAATTCGTTCGCTCAAAAGATCGGGGTCAAAAATGCTGTTTTTATAGCAATAGGCGGTTATGCAATTGCTACCTTTTTGGCATACTTTATGACTGACCGCTTACACTTTTTTGCTTTAGCTGCTTTGATCGGTATTTTTCAAGGTGGTATTCAGGCTCTCAGTCGAAGTCTTTATTCAAGATTGATTCCTAAAAATAGGGAAGCTGAATTTTTTGGATTTTATAATATGCTCGGAAAGTTTGCCGCAGTTATTGGACCTCTGTTAATGGGTTACATAACATTGCAAACGGGAAACATTCGCTATGGTATTTTATCAATATTGATCTTATTTATATTGGGGGCATTACTCCTTAGTAAAGTTGATTTTAAAGAGGGGGAGAAGATAGCCGCAAATTTTGGAAAAAATTAAATATCTAAAAATGTTGATTTGAAAAAGTTTTGTGAATTAACTTTGGTTAAGATTTAGCCCCGTTGATGTGGCGTGCTCTTTATGGAAAAAAGTTTTTTCCGAGGGTTGTTCGATGGGGCTTTTTTATTTCCGCGTAAGTATCGGTTCCTTTTTTATTAAATTTTAATTCAAGAAATAAATATATGACAATAATACGTTATTCACAGCTTGTGATGCCACAAGATGCAAATGTACTTGGTACTCTTTTTGGAGGGCAAATGGTATCTTGGATGGATATTGCAGCTTCAAAAGCTGTGCATCGATTTCTTAAAGATAGCGTAGCTGAGGCTGCTTTAACTAGGGCAATTGATGCTATCGAGTTTAAAGAAGCGGTCCACGTTGGAGACTGGGTAAACTTTGAATCAAAAATAATTAAAACAGGCAGATCTTCTATTATTATTCAGGTAGATGCATTTAAAGAGCATCGAAATGATAAACAAGTCCTGGCTTGTAATGCAAGATTTACATTTGTTTCAGTTATAAAATTAGCAGATGGGTCTTATCAAAAAGCAAATCACAATAAATCTTTATAACAAGGCAGAATATGTCAAAAAAGTTTCCACCTGCAGATAGCATTTCAGAATCAGCGCAGATTTCTTCTTTACTTGAATATCAAGAGATCTATGAACGCTCTATTGAAGATCCTGAAAAATTCTGGTCTGAAATAGCTCAAAGAATTGACTGGGTAAAACCATGGGATATAGTCAGGAATTACGACTTTATTAATGGCGAGATCGAGTGGTTTACTGGAGGAAGATTGAATGCCAGTCATAATTGTATCGATCGTCACATTAAAAATGGTTATGGAGATCAAACAGCAATAATTTGGGAAGGGAATGATCCAAATCAATCAAGAAAATTTTCATACAATGAATTACTAAAAGAAGTATCTCAATTTGCAAATGCATTAAAAGATCTAGGAGTTCAAAAAGGTGACAGAGTTTGTATTTACATGCAAATGATTCCGGAACTTGCTATCGCTGTTCTAGCATGTGCACGTATTGGAGCGGTTCATTCTGTGGTCTTTGGTGCTTTCTCAAGCGATTCTCTACGTGATCGAATTAACGACTCTAATTGCAAGATCCTTATTACGCAGGATACTGGAGTCAGAGGAACAAAACAAAATATTCCGATGAAGACAAACGCTGACAGTGCTCTATTAGATACGCCATCTATAGAACACTCGATCGTTGTAAGAAGGACAGGCGAAATAGTCAAAATGGACCCAGACCGTGATCTCTGGTGGCATGAAGCTGTATCAGGAGTAGACTCAAAATGTGAGCCAGAGATAATGGATTCCGAAGACCCTCTATTTATACTATATACTTCAGGTTCAACGGGTAAGCCAAAAGGAGTACTTCATACGACTGGCGGGTATTTAACCTACGCCTCTTATACCCATGAGATGGTGTTTAATTATAAACCCGGAGATATCTACTGGTGTACTGCCGATCTTGGATGGATCACAGGACATTCTTACATTGTCTATGGTCCATTAGCTAACCGTGCTACTACCCTAATGTTTGAAGGTGTACCGAATTTCCCTGATTTTGGTCGCTTTTGGGATGTGGTAGATAAGCACAAGGTCAATCAATTTTATACTGCACCTACAGCCCTTAGAGCATTAATGAAAGAAGGTGATAGTTGGGTTGAGACCAGAGATCTTTCATCATTAAGAATACTTGGAACAGTGGGAGAACCAATAAAAGAACCAGAATGGAACTGGTATCATAAGGTAATTGGAAAAGGTAAATGTCCAATTGTTGATACTTGGTGGCAGACTGAAACGGGTGGAATATTAATTACTCCGTTACCGGGCGCAATGCCGACCAAGCCTGGTTCTGCGACATTTCCATTTTTTGGTATTGAACCTGTACTCATGACAGAGGATGGAAAAGAAATAAAAGGTAATAACGTATCTGGATTATTAGCAATAAAAGCCTCTTGGCCAGGACAAATGCGAACAATATATGGAGACCATGATCGATTTATTAATGTATATTTTTCTCAATTTCCAGGATATTACTTTACGGGAGATGGTGCAAAAAGAGATAGTGATGGATATTACTGGATCACTGGGCGTGTGGATGATGTATTAAATGTTTCAGGTCATAGGATAGGAACCGCTGAAGTTGAGGGTGCTATCGGTAAAGCAGTTGGCGTTGCTGAGGCTGCTGTTGTCGGGTATTCACATGATATAAAAGGGCAAGGCATTTTTGCTTTTGTTACTCTCATGACAGGCGTTGAAGAATCTGAAGATGTTTATGCTGGGATTTTAGCTTCTGTTATGAAAGATATCGGTCCACATGCGAAACCAGACCAGATTCAGTTTACACCGGCTCTTCCAAAAACAAGATCTGGAAAGATCATGAGAAGAATATTAAGAAAAATTGCAGAAGGTGACCTGGATAATATGGGCGATATCTCTACTCTGGCTGATCCTAGTGTGGTTGAGGCGCTTACTTCAAAGACTTAGTTAGTTTTTCATTCATATTTCTCACTCTGCGTGTAAGTATCTTTACGATCTGTTTCATGATTTCCCGATTAGTAGCCATCAACTCATAGAAACCTTCCTGGTCAATTTTTAACAAAATAGAATCTTCAAGTGTAGAAGCATCTGCTGATCTAGGCTCCTGATCTAAAAGTGCCATCTCTCCAATACAATGTCCTCTTTCTAATACGGTAATTGAATGACCTTTTTGTGTTATATCGATCTTACCAGAAATTATTACAAACATTGAATCACCATTCTCTCCTTCATAAAATATCTGAGATCCTTTTTGATATTGTATCTCTTCCGATATTTGGGCGATTTTATTTAGAACATCTCCAGGGATCAGGTTAAACAGGTCAACGGATTTAAGGATGATAGTTTTTTCAAGAATAGAATACATGGTCGGGTACTCCTGTTTAGGTAATTTGTTTTTTAGAAAATTTCGGTACAAATATTCTTGTTCTGATTGATTAAATAATTTGTCTTTAAATATAGATTCTGGAATAAATGACCAATTAATACTTTTTAGAACGTGCGTATTTTCTTTGTTTAAGAGAAAGTGAATCGCAATACTAGTTTTCCAATAGTGAGAATTCTCTATCCAGAAGATCAGCATTCTATCTATTGAATTGATCATCTCTGGAAATAGATCATGCCCCGAATGTATCGTATCAACCTCAAGGTCGATCAATGGAAGTGTGACCCTTCTATTTTCATTGGAGAATGTTGACTCAATCAGTTCAAGTACTATAGGCAATAGCTCTTTGTCATTACTCTTAACATACCTTATATAAGTTTCTATTGGAATCTCAGGGTATTCCAGAGTACCTAGTTTCAATAGGATTGGTATAAGCATATCTATATCACTATCAAGATGGTCTAGCAATAGAATAGCATTAGGTACCTGTTTTAAATTTTCCTTAAACTGATAAAGTTGGTATGTTCTTTTAGCAATAAGAGAAACAGCATCATTTACTTTACTGAGTTCAGTTTTTTCTAGGTTTGTATTTTTTGAAAGTTTAACTAACGCATTACTGGCAGCATCCAAAATAAGTAACTCTGGGTCATGTATCTTTGAAATGATAATGTCGATAGTCTCATGACCATGGAAGTGATATATCGTATTCAATATTCCCACTTTTAACTCTATCGAGCATGAAGGTTTATTTAGGAGGTCTTTCATTTTTTTTAGTGCTTTGTTATCGTTGAATTTGATCAGTGCACTTTTTGCGTGTTTATATGTTGAAGGTCTACTTAATAAATGGACTACCGGTTCTAGAAAAATATGATTGGGTCTATGTTTAATGATCTTTAAAATAGAAATTTTTATTTCATCTGAATGGCTCCCAAGTAACCTTAGAATATTTTCCTCTGAAATCATTACATTTGGACTCTTTATAAAACCTAAGGTTTCTAAAAGTGCCTTTTGATCATTACTATCCATGATTGAATCAATGGCCGCTTGAGCACTTTTATTATTTGGGTATTGTTTTAATATCGATACTGCTGAAGATGATCTAAGACCAATATTTGAACTATTAATGTGTTTACCTAATGTTTGTTGAAGATCTGTGATGTCTCGATCACCTGCGCAGGATATTAAAAATGGAGATAACTCATTCTCTGGTTCAATTTGTGATATTATCATATCATTTGATATAATATTACTCTTGTTCCAGGCCAGCTCAAGGACACCTCGTTTTATTTCAGAGGACCCAGATAAAAACATGGTTTTAAGTGTTTTTTCCCAAGGGGAAAGAGGTAGCGTCCAGAGTAGATCTAATGCAAAGAGTTGTTTGAATTTATCCTTATTATTGAGTGTCTTCTCTAAGGTGTCTACAATATGAGAGTCATTAATGTCAAACTTTACATTATCTAGATTTAGTTGCCTATTCTCAATAGATAACATAAGCGAGCTAAGGTAACCATTTTTAAGTTTTAAATTATTCCAGAGCCATAGGATGATTCCAAATAATACCAGTAGACTCAGTAAATATATTTTTGATTCAGGAATTAAATTAGCAGAGACTATTCCAAATATAATCAAGCCTGCTAAACCCTCCATACCTGAACGTATAGTTCCGTCAATGATTGGTTTTGATTGGCGTTTATTTCTTGAAGAGACAGGTAACCATAATATTTCTTGAACAGCATTATTTGTAGAAAATTTAAAAACCTGGTCTGAGAATTTTGCAAAAAACACCGTTGATATTGTACCCATTAAAAAAAAGCTGGTAGATCCGATCGCAAGACAGATTGGTAGTACAAGTAGCCCGGCTAAAATACCAAATCGAGTTAAAATAAACCCTGTTATAAAAAGCTGCATTATTAAAGTGGCCGCCCCAGTTGACATGTAGTAAGTGCCAAAAAAACTGACGAGCTCATTTTGGTCGGGGTAAGCATTAACTGCCATTATTTTAAATTGATAATCTATAATTTTGGATATGAAAGCAGATAATCCAACCATTATAGCGATAGATCTCAGATAAGGTGTAAGCTTAACTTGACTATCATTATTATCGGGCTTTCTATTAATTGGTGTGAGTGTGAGATGTTGCCGGTATGGTCGAATAAGTTGGGCCATGAAAACAGTGACTCCAATAAAAAATATCGTCAAGCTCAATAGGTTATCTGCGCCGTAATATTTAACAAAAGGTTTAATACTATAACCAACTCCAATGCCTGCAAATGATCCGCCTATTGTAATCAGGGAAAAAATTCTTTTTGCCTGCCTGGTATTAAAGACTTCACCTGCTAATACCCAAAACTGGAGGATGGAAAGGATCGTTATAACTTCCATCCATACATAAAATGACGGAATAATAAATCCTGAAAGATTTGACTGAATAAGAAATAGTGAGATTGAAAAAATAAGTCCAGTGACAGTAATTACTGTAACCTGATCTTTTTCAAAAATCATTTTTTTATAGACTGTTATCACTCCTGCCATCGTAAGAGCGATAAGTATATACATTATGGGTAATAATGACTTGTTAAACTGGACAAGGAAGGCAGCGTCTCTAACTGCTGAACCTGTGATACTTGTCGCAACAATTCCAAAGAACATTATAAGTAAAAGAGCTGCAGGTCTTTTTTCTTTAGATTTAATATTAATAATGTTCATTACGGTTAAAACAAAATTAGAACAAAAATTTAACCTATAAAATGTAGATTATGTTAGTAGCGGTAATCTCTCCTATCTATTAATTTCAGATTAATTAAATCTTATAAATTTAAAAGGAAAACAATGGCGCATATTTCAAACGTATCAAAATCTGATGAAAAGTGGGATAAAAATAATGCTGGCCTCATAGCGGTTGGTGTTTTTGAAGATAAAAGTTTTACTCCTCTGGGAGCAGATATAGACGCATCAAATAACGGTGTTTTTACAAAAGCTATCGATATAGGTGATGTTAAAGGAAAATCAGGAGAGTCACATATTTTTTATCTGGCTGGTAAACGAGTTTTACTTCTGGGGCTCGGTAAAAAAGAGAAAATGAATAGCGCTGATATTCGAATGGCCGGTGCGAAAATTTCACGTACTGCGATTTCAAAAAAAGTAGATACCATCGCCGTAGAATGTTTCTGCAGCGGACAAGGCAGTTGTCAATCAATGGGGGAGGGTATCGTTCTTGGGAGTTATCAATTTTTAGATCATAAGACAAAAGAAAAAGATAATTTCAGATTAGGATCAGCAATCCTTATGGGGTGTAACAAAGAAGAAGCTCTTAAAGGTGTTTCGATTGGTAATGCCATATGTTTTGCCAGGAACCTTGGCAATAATCCTGGTAATGTAGCCACTCCTTCTCACCTTGCGGAGGCTGCTAAAGAAATCGCTGATGAGGGAGGAATGAAGCTTACTATATTTGAGCGAGATGAATTTACTGAGATGGGGATGGGGGCTTTAGCCGGCGTAGCTCAAGGAACAGATGAACCTCCGAAGTTTATCATATTAGAATACATGAATGGTGGTGATGAGAAGCCAAAGGTACTAGTTGGAAAAGGGCTTACATTTGACGCTGGTGGAATATCGATCAAGCCTGCGGGTTCTATGGATGAAATGAAATTTGATATGTGTGGATCAGCAACTGTTTTAGGTGTTTTTAAGGGTATTGCAGCACTGAAGCCTAAGATAAATGCAGTTTGTATTGTTCCTTCGACTGAAAATCTTCTAGGGGCAAAGGCCTACAAGCCTGGAGATATTTTGAAAGCATATAATGGAAAAACGATCGAAGTATTAAATACAGATGCAGAAGGAAGGTTGATTTTGGCTGATGCTCTTTCCTATGCAAGTAAACATTATGATCCAGAGTTCATACTTGATTTTGCAACTCTCACCGGTGCCGTGCTTGTTGCTTTAGGTCATATAGCAACTGGAGTTATGGGTACAGATAAAGAGCTTATGGAAGAGGTAAAGCGATCTTCTAAAAATGTAAATGAAAAAGTATGGGAATTTCCATTGTGGCCTGAATTCTGTAAGCAGGTACAATCAGAGATAGCTGATGTTAAGAATGTGGGTGCAGCTCGGCAGGCTGGTTCCATAGCTGGTGGCGCATTTCTAAAAGAATTTGTTGGGGAAGATATACCCTGGGTTCATTTTGATATTGCAGGTACAGCATGGGGCAGTAAAGTAACAAGCGCAGATCCAAAAGGTAGTGCCACAGGATGGGGAATCAGGCTTGTATTGGATATGTTTAATGCATAGAGAACAAGTTCAATGTAAAATGTTCAAGGGGCTGAAATGGTTGTTCATCAGCCCCTTTTTAACTTCTTTATTGTTCTGCGGACATCCAATAAGTATCGATGGCCTTTTTAGCGACTGGGATAACGTTGATTTGGCATATCAGGATATTGAAGACGATGATATTGATGCTGATTACTCAACTTTGAAGATCACTTATGATTCAGAGTTTTTGTTTATTTATTTTAATTTCTATAACGGTGAGTTTTTAATGCAAGATTGGAATCAATTCCGTTTATACATTGATGCTGATAATGATTCATCAACTGGTCATTCTGTACATGGAATTGGTGCTGAGTTGGAGTGGGTTTTTGGAAATCGTTTAGGCTATATGTATGTAGATGGGCAACAGACCGAACTCTACCAGAATGATCTAACATTACGCATAGCGCCGACGATCACATCAACAGAATTTGAGATTGCAATAGCTAGAGAATCATCTCCTTTGACAATAAACAATTCTCAATCATTAATACAGGGTAAGGTTGTTTTCTCTGAAATCGAGGAAGGGGGTGATCTTATTCCAGATGAATCAGGTGGGGTCTCATTTACTATTGGAGAAGACTTTGTGTCTGACCCACAACCAATTACTCTTGAAAGAAGAAACGAGAACAATATCAGAGTTGTCTCATATAATACCTGGAATGAAGGAATCCTTGATAGTGAAAGACAGATACACTTCAAACGAATCTTACAAGCACTTGATCCAGATATTATTGCACTTCAGGAACATGCAGATTGGGAAGAAATAGATGATATTATCCAGTCATGGTTTCCTGAAGAGCAGTGGCATGCAAGTTGGACACACAATGATCTAGTTGTCCTTTCACGATTCCAGATCACGAATGATGCTAGTATAATTAGTTCAGGACGTACCATGGCTGCATTATTGGACACAGAAGAGGAACTTGGAAAAAACCTTCTCATTTTTAATTCGCATTTATCCTGCTGTGATAATAATGAAGCTCGACAGCAGCAGGTTGATGAATTCTCTGGTGAGTGGCGAAATTGGGTTAAGGATGAATCAGGTCCATTCCCGATTGATTATGGTACTCCATTTATTCATTTAGGAGATTTTAATTATGTGGGTTATAAACAGCAGGTTGAAACCATTCGAAATGGAGATATACAAAATGAGGGTGAGTATGGAATTGATTTTTTACCGGATTGGGACTCGACAGCTATTGTAGATCTTTTTTCACGACATACACATAAGCGTATGGGGTATACATGGCGCAAAGATGGTTCCTCATTTAATCCCGGTAAACTGGATTATCTATTTTATTCAGATGCTTCAATTGATACAGGAAAACACTATATATTGAATACACTTGCAATGGATGAGCTAGCATTAGATTATTATAATCTACAGTTGGACGATACGCAAGAGGCCTCAGATCATTTACCCTTAGTATTTGATATAGTAATCAGCGATGATGTAGGTATTGCCCCTAACAATGTTTTGCCAGGTTCATTAATGCTATATCCTAATTATCCCAACCCCTTTAACTCAACTACCATGATCTCATTTTATTTGTTGAAATCAGGAATGGTTAGTCTATCTATAATTGATATTAAGGGAAATACAGTAAGAGAACTGATTCATGAAGAAAGCCCAAGTGGTGATTTCTCGATCAATTGGGATGGAATGAACCATGAAGGAGAAAGTGTGGCTTCAGGGATATATTTTTACTTATTGAAAGCCGATGGATTTTCGATAGTTAGAAAAATGAGCCTGTTAAAATAATCAATACTTTAGTTTTATTTATTTAAAAGTCATAATCCGATGTTTTAGGTCGGTAAAAGTAAATTACTATAAAAAGAGAATAGCTCTTCTTTCCAAAGTATTTATTGGTAATAATCTTACAAAATGTTACTATCCAGAGTTATCATCTAAGTCGAACTCTACGTTAGAATACTAACTCTACGTTTTAAGACTAACTTAGAATTATCTTATTATAGTAAATCATAATAATCAACATTCAAAATATTTTAGGTTTTAGATAAAAAAAGTAATACAAATATAAAAATTTAGTTGAAGTAAAATTAA
>TARA_B110000438_G_scaffold256003_1_pt1 | contig 14817 bp, 14 predicted proteins | sample TARA_B110000438 | Tara Oceans TARA_B110000438 (sample SAMEA4398413) | marine metagenome | biome: Polar Biome; feature: [MES] marine water layer (ENVO:01000295) within the mesopelagic zone...; material: water (ENVO:00002006), including particulate matter (ENVO:01000060) such... | reverse complement strand
GCATTGCAGATGATTTTCATTGGCTTAATTGTTTCTGTATTAATGAAGCTTAACAAGTGATCTACATAAGCCGCTCTGATGCAGCGCGCTGAAACCTCTCCTTTTTTGAGTATCTCCTCAAACTCATTCTTTTCGGCTAACTGCTTAATTGTATTAAGCCCACTATCGCCACTGATCGGCTTTGAATTTTCACGAACAAGTTTCATGCCGTTGTAATCTTTTGGGTTATGACTTGCAGTCACGATGATTCCACCATCTGCATTTAGGTGAGACGTGCCAAAATAAACTTCTTCCGTACCACATTGCCCAATAGCAATTACATTTACGCCAGAGTCAGTCAGCCCACGAGAAAGTGCATTACAAAGATCTTGACTAGTCAGGCGGATGTCAAAGCCCACCACTACTTCGTTCGGTGTTAAAAATTCCGCGTAAGCCCGGCCGATTCGGTAGGCGATTCCTTCATCGAGTTGATCCGGAATTCGGCCACGTATATCGTAGGCTGTAAAGCAGGCAAGCTCTTGAGTCATTTATTCTTTAAACCAAATGTGTAATTAGAGGCAGCAACATAATCATCGGTACTTGCACAATCTAAGCTGCTTGGCCTGGAATTTATAAGCAACCACTATACTCTTTAGTGCTGGGATGAAGGGTATATGGCAGCGGGCAGGGAAAAGTAATTATTAATTGAAGTCATGGTTTTTCGAGTCTCCCGTATTGATCTTCGAAGCGAACAATATCATCCTCACCGAGATAATCTCCAACTTGTACTTCGATAATTTCGACGGACTCAGAAAATGGGTTGGCAAGCCTATGCTTGCTACCCAATGGAATAAATATATTTTCGTTCACTCCCAAGGATATTTCTTTTCCATCACAAGTTATAACACCCTTACCCTTAATAACTGTCCAATGCTCAGCTCGACGATGATGCATTTGCAAAGAAAGTGACTCGCCGGGGTTAACAATAATATGTTTAACTTGATAACCATCAGTGTTCATCAATGACTCGTAAGAACCCCACGGCCGAAAAACCTTCGTATGACTCACACTTTCTACTCGCTTCTTCGCTTCGAGTTGTTCAACTATTTGTTTTACCGTCTGAGCGGATTTTTTGTTAGATACTAGGACAGCATCAGCTGTTTCGATAATTACCATATCCTCAACACCTACTGCTGCAACTAACCTTGATTCGGCTTGAATATAGCTGTTGTTAACCTGGTTAAGGAGGACATCTCCATTAATGACATTGCCATTAGCATCTTTGTTACTAACTTTCCACAAAGCCTCCCAAGCACCGAGGTCGTTCCAACCTGCATCCAAAGGGATCATCGCTGCATTCGCGGTTTTCTCCATTACTGCGTAATCAATAGAATCGCTGCGACAAGCACTGAATGTCGACTCAGGAATTCTCATAAAATCATTGTCTTTTATAATTCCTGCGAAGGATTCCGCGCAGACTTCGTATATATCTTTGGCATAAACCTCAAGCTCACTTAGAAACAATTGGGCCGAGAACATAAACATTCCACTGTTCCAAAAATAAGTTCTGGCCTCTAAGTAAGATATAGCGGCGGCTAAATCTGGTTTTTCAACAAATCGCGCCACATTGAACCCATCCGCGCCCTCCACCTGGCTTCCTTTTTCTATATAACCATAACCTACTTCTGGGCCATCTGGCACTATTCCAAAGGTTACTAATTTATTTTCCTTAGCAAGTTTTTTCGCTTCGCTTATCGCTGATTGGAAGCAATCAATATCGTTAATAATATGATCTGCCGGAAGAACTAATAACAACGCATCTGGATTTTCCTGAATTGCGCATAAGGCTGCCATGGCTACCGCTGGGGCAGTATCTTTCCCAAATGGTTCAAGTAATATTTTACTGTCAAGCTCACCAAGGGTTCTCAGCTGCTCTGCCACTAAAAATCGATGTTCTTCATTGCACACTACTAACGGTTGGGAAATATCTTCAATTCCGTTTAGCCGGTTCAGAGTATTTTGAAAGAGAGATCCACCAAATTGCTGAAAATGAATAAATTGCTTCGGCAATAAGGTCCTGGAAACTGGCCAGAGCCTAGACCCAATGCCCCCAGCTATCACAACGGGAAGTAACATAGAATTCACCTAAAAATTCAAGCGATAATAGTAACAAATAATCCTGGATTTGAATAAAGATGCGATAATTCATTAATTAGTAGTTGGCTTTGAAGTGAAATTGATATCGATTAATTATGCTTAGCGCGATAACATCGCAGGCCTTGTGAACTCAGCCCTGGAGGGGCTTAATCCCAATGAAACCAAGGAATGAAAGCTTCGTTCCCAAAAATTCTTATGAGCTACCCGAGCTCGTCGAATGTGGTTATGGTAAATTATTTGGCCCTCAGAATGCCAAGTTGCCAATCAACAATATGCTAATGTTGAATCGAATCGCTGAGATAAACTCGGATGGCGGAGAGTTTGGGCGCGGTCAGATAATCGCTGAATTAGATATAAATCCAGACTTATGGTTTTTCGACTGCCATTTTCCCGGTGACCCAGTAATGCCCGGCTGCCTCGGCTTAGATGCGTTATGGCAACTAGTCGGATTTTTTCTTGGCTGGAGAGGATTTCTCGGAAAAGGGAGAGCTTTGGGAGCAGGTGAAGTTAAATTTACTGGTGAAATTTTACCTACAGCTAAAAAAGTTGTTTATGACCTGTCAATGAGTCGCGTAATTGATCGTAAACTCGTAGTAGGTATTGCCGATGGTACAGTTGCCGTTGACGGCAATATTATTTACAGAACCAAAGCACTAAAAGTTGGGTTGTTTACAACTGATCAGTCATTTTAGTTAACACATCTAAAGAGGCCGCTATGCGACGCACTGTCATTACCGGTATCGGTATCGTGTCATGTCTAGGCAACAATAAGACCGAAGTATTAGATTCATTGAAGCATGGACGTAGCGGAATTCGTCATAACGAATCCTATGTGGAGGTAGGCATGCGCAGTCACGTTAGTGGCACAGTGCAAATCGACACAGCAGAGCTAATTGATCGAAAAATTTTACGTTTTATGGGTGATGCTTCTGCTTACGCTTATTTGTCAATGCAAGAGGCAATTGAAGATGCAGGCCTGTCAGAAGATCAAGTGTCGAATTTGCGATCCGGAATTGTTGCCGGGTCTGGCGGAGGCTCCCCACCTGATCAATTAGAGTCAACCGACATAGCCCGAGATAGAGGCGTAAAACGAGTTGGACCTTACCGCGTGACCCGCACCATGAGTAGCACTGTTTCCGCCTGTCTAGCAACTCCGTTTAAGATAAAAGGCGTTAATTATTCCATCTCTTCTGCATGTGCAACGAGCGCCCATTGCATTGGCAACGCTGCTGAAATTATTCAGATGGATAAACAAGATATCGTATTCGCTGGAGGAGGTGAGGCAGAGCATTGGACTTCTTCACACATGTTCGATGCGATGGGTGCACTTTCAACTAAATACAATGAAAGACCAGATAAAGCCTCCCGTGCTTTTGATGCTGACCGTGATGGCTTTGTGATTGCCGGCGGAGGGGGCATGCTAGTGATTGAAGCTTTGGACCACGCGCTTGCCCGAGGCGCAAAAATCTATGCAGAGATTACCGGCTATGGCGCCACTTCCGACGGTTTTGATATGGTTGCTCCCTCTAGCGAAGGTGGGGGTCGCGCCATGCAAATGGCCCTAGGAAATTCCACAGACGCGGTTGACTACATAAATACCCATGGCACTAGTACACCGGCTGGTGATGTTTCCGAATTAAAAGCTATACGCAATTTGTTCGGTGAAAACGTTCCTGTTATCAATTCCACTAAATCGTTAAGCGGACATTCCCTGGGGGCAGCTGGGGCACAAGAAGCTATCTATAGTTTATTAATGATGGAGAATGACTTTATTGCCGCCTCTGCCAATATCGAAAACCTCGATGAAGAGGCCGAAGGTTTGCCAATCGCAATAGAGCGCCAAGATAACATTCAACTTAATCGAATAATGTCGAACAGTTTTGGCTTTGGTGGCACTAATGCCAGCCTTGTGTTTGATAGATATCTGCCTTAGCGCCATTTTGTAAATAGCACTAGGGGAACAAAACTATGGTAATACTGGTCCCATGAGCATGAGGAAAACACTAACGACTCTATTCACGCTATTTTTGTTGGGATTGCCACTTACTGCTTGGTCACAGCTTGACAGAACCTCGATAACTAGCTTTACGCAACAAAATCAGCAACAACAGGTGCCTCTATCTCTGGAAGAGGCGTTTCCGTATTATGTGAGTGAATTAAGCCCTGGGAAATACCGAATTAACTGGGTTCTTGCTCAAGGTCACTACTTATACCGCCATGCCTTCCAATTTTCTCTGCTTCAGACGGAGGGTGGGGACAGCCTGGCTGTGAACTACGAGCTGCCAGATGGGGTCCAAAAAACCGACCAATTCTTCGGTCAGATTGAGGCCTACTACAATCTACTAAGCATCAACATTAACCTAACCACAGTGCCAGGACCCGAAGCAGGTTTGATGATTCAATATCAAGGCTGCGCAGAATGGGGTTTTTGCTACCCTCCACAAAGGTCCCTTTTCAAACTTCTTCCTTGACAATTCCTCTCTTATTCTTAAGAAGAATGAATATTTGCTGCGAATTTCGGTTATTTGCGCACAAATTGGATGTATTACAGGCTAAATTCTGAGAACATCGCCAATTGTAAGAAAGCAGTGCCCAAACAGTGTTTTCCGTTCTCTGATCAACTCACCCAGGATCTAATCAAAATGGCAAAAATTTTGATCTTGCATGGCCCAAATCTCAATCTATTGGGTCACCGCGAACCCCATATTTATGGCTCAGATACGCTGGATGATATTAATCAGCGTTGCCAAGCACAGTGCGCAGATTCTGGCCATGAACTCACTTCGCTACAAAGCAATGCAGAAGCAGATTTTATTGATCGCTTACACAATGCGAGACGCGATGGCACAGATTTTATGCTTGTAAATTTTGGTGCGTTTACGCATACCAGTATCGCAATTCGAGATGCGATATTGGCCACTGAAATTCCTTTTATCGAAGTGCACTTATCGAACCTTTATTCTCGAGAAGAATATCGTCAACATTCCTTTTTTGCAGATATTGCAATAGGCAGCATCGTCGGCTTGGGTGCACAAGGGTATGAGCTAGCATTGCAAGCAGCATTTAAACGATTGGAGAACTAACAAAATCGCAAAGGTTGGGCGGCAATCTGCTCTCTAACCAAAATTGGAAAAAAATAATGGATATAAGAAAAGTTAAGAAGCTTATCGAATTACTGGAAGCTTCCGACGTAGCAGAGATAGAAATCAAGGAAGGGGAGGAAGCGGTTCGCATAAGCCGCTCTCCAACACTAGTTGCTCCGACTGCCCAATATCAGGCTATGCCTGCAGCAGCACCCCTCTCTGCGCCTGCCGTCTCTATAGCGGAGGCTCCCGCGACTCAAGGCACTGCAATTCAATCACCTATGGTGGGATCATTTTATCGCGCTCCATCGCCTTCTTCACCACCATTCGTTGAAGTGGGCACCCATGTGAAAGTGGGTGATGTTGTGTGTATTGTTGAAGCCATGAAGATGATGAATCAGATAGAGGCAGATCATCCCGGGGTAGTCGAAGCCATTTTAGTTGAAGACGGTGAACCCGTAGAGTTTGATCAACCTCTAATGACAATTGTTTAATCTTTTTCACCCTTTCAGGTGGCTGCTTGCATGCTAGAAAAAGTTCTCATAGCCAATCGTGGTGAAATTGCATTACGAGTCTTGCGCGCCTGCAAAGAGCTCCATATAAAAACTGTTGCAGTACACTCTGTTGCGGATAAAGACTTAATGCACGTTCGGCTCTCGGACGAGTCAGTCTGTATCGGTCCACCAAGCCCTACAGAAAGTTATTTAAATATTGCATCTATCATAAGCGCTATGGAGGTTACCGGCTCAAATGCCGTACATCCTGGCTACGGATTCCTTTCAGAAAATGCGGATTTCGCGGAACAAGTTGAAAATAGCGGCTTCACTTTTATTGGCCCCCAAGCTGAAACAATACGTCTCATGGGAGACAAAGTGTCGGCCATTGAGGTCATGCAAAAGGCCGGCGTTCCGACGGTACCTGGCTCTAACGGCCCTCTAGATGAGAATGATGATCGCACCTTAAGCCTAGCCGCAGAAATCGGTTTTCCGGTCATCATAAAAGCAGCTGCTGGCGGTGGTGGTCGTGGCATGCGCGTAGTCCACGACCCAACTGAATTACTAAAAGCTGCGAAGATAACTTCAACGGAAGCGCAATCATTCTTTGGAAGTGGCATCGTCTATCTGGAAAAATTTTTGGAGAATCCGAGGCACGTCGAAATTCAAATTATCGGTGATGGTGCAGGAAATGCTATTTATTTAGGTGATAGAGATTGCTCACTGCAGCGGCGACATCAGAAAGTACTCGAAGAGGCACCGGCGCCAGGCATTCCTGATGCAGTCCGCAATGAAGTTGCCGCTACCTGCATCCAAGCCTGTAAAAACATGAATTACCGCGGCGCTGGAACGCTGGAGTTTCTCTATCAAGATGAACGCTTCTATTTCATCGAAATGAACACGCGAGTGCAAGTCGAACATCCCGTGACAGAAATGGTCACAGGTGTGGACATCGTCAAAGAACAACTTCGGATAGCCTCAGGCAAGCCCCTCTCGATCACCCAGGATCAGGTCAAAATTCAGGGGCACGCCTTTGAATGCCGTATTAATGCTGAAGATCCAACGTCGTTTCTACCTAGCCCTGGTAAAGTCAAACTATATCATGCACCTGGAGGGCCTGGCGTGCGCGTTGATTCACACCTGTACAGCGGCTACAGCGTTCCTCCCTATTACGATTCATTAATTGCCAAACTAATTAGCTACGGCGACAACAGGGAGCAAGCATTAACTAAAATGCAAATAGCATTGGATGAACTTCTTATCGATGGCATTAAAAGTAATATTCCACTGCAAAGAGATCTTGTACGAGATCCCGAATTTCAAAAAGGTGGAATTAATATCCACTACCTGGAAGAAAAACTTAACTCTTAATTAAACCACATGTGGCAACAACTGAAAATTCAGCTTCACTCTGAAGATGCTTCTTCGTTTGAACAGATCTTGTTTGACTCTGACGCGATTTCGATTAGTTATCTAGACGCAGAAGATCAACCCGTATTTCAAGAAGAGCCAGGTAGCACACCATTGTGGGATAATACCTTTCTTCTTTGTTTGTTCAATGCAAAAACAGACCTGGGGTCATTGCTGAATAAGCTTAGATGCAACACTAAAGTACTGAACAATAAAAGTCTCAACATTGAGCTCATCGAAGATCAGGATTGGGAACGCAGTTGGATGAAAGACTTTGAACCCATACAGTTCGGGGAGAAGCTATGGATTTGCCCTAGCTGGCTATCACCTCCAGAACCAAATGCAGTAAACATCAAACTGGACCCCGGGTTGGCTTTTGGTACCGGCAATCATGCGACCACCTCGCTCTGTTTACGTTGGCTAGACCAAGCCGATGTAAGAGGCAGTGAAGTAATCGATTATGGATGCGGGTCTGGAGTACTATCCATCGCCTCTGCTCTGCTAGGGGCAGTAAAAGTTCATTCAGTGGACAATGACCCTCAGGCAATCTCTGCCACAATAGACAATAGCCACCGCAACAAGATCCCAGGTGACGTATTAACCACCTATTTGCCAGAAGCGGTCCCCCTAGTGCATGCGGACATTCTTATCGCCAATATCCTAGAGAGGCCGCTTATCGATCTATCTGAAAAATTTGCTGAGTTGGTTAAAAAAGGCGGATATATCACCCTATCTGGACTGCTTGAAGAGCAAATCCCCTCTCTGCTCTCTTGCTACAATCGCTGGTTTGACATGGAAGCTCCTCAGGTCGAACAGGGCTGGGTGCTTCTATGTGGCACCCGGAAGTCGTGATATACATCTCTCCTTCCACTACAATCTCACCTCTAATACTTGTTTAGCCTTTTGGGATTTGCTCTGAATGTCCCTTCACGTTACCCAGTGCCCTAACTGTGAATCAAGCTTTAACATCAATGCCCCTATGCTTCTTCTTGCGGATGGCAAAGTGCGCTGTGGCGCATGCCTGACAGTTTTTCATGCTATCGATAATGTCCTCGAACAGCTCCCTGCTGACGAACACCAAGATTCAGACTCGGTATTTGTTGGGAACAACCCCCTAGATTATTTCGACCCTTCCAGCTTCCTTACTCGTAGCGCATTGCAGGCAGAACATAAGGAGCAACAAGAAGAAAGTTTAACGGAGGATCAAGAACTTCCAACATCAGATCACGGTGGGTTTATAAACCAACCTATTCTTGAAGAGTCAATCGAGCTCTCAGAAGAATATACTCAAGAGTTTTTCTCTTCCATTGAACAGAACATAGAAGAATCGCTAAAACAAACAGAAACAGAGAGAGATTTATTACTTGAAGAACTACAAAGGAGCGAGACATCATTTTTCGGAAATCTTCAGAAACCTCTAGTAGCTGACAGTGAAGCACTCGATGCTGAGCTATTCCCTGATTCTAGTTACGAACTGGTTGACCCCTTTGAAAAGGACGAACCTGACACGAGGCAACAAGTTGAACAACAGGACGACAGAAATAATGTGTTTGAAGTTCGCTCAGCATCAACTAATGAGTTTATAAACTCCAAACCCGCAAAAATCGGCAATAAGCCCGGCTTTTTAGCTGATACTGAAACCCAGGAACCAATAAAAGACATAACAAAGAAAAAAGAACCACCTAAAGACAATACCGATGTTATTCGGGCGCGGGCCTTGGGAGTGCAGCTGGAAGACGAGTCAGCTTTGCAATCAATTTCAGAGGAGAGCATCGCAGCACTAGATATCACTTCTACACCAGTGGAATTGCATGCAGGAAAGCAGAGCCGAATCGGGCGTCTTATTTGTTTCAGCGCTATTATTTTATTGTTAGGAATAAGTTTAAGTGCGCAACTTCTGTGGCGTAACCATATAGCATATAGTCAGGATGCGCGAATAAGGCCTTTATTAGAATGGGCGTGCGCTAATGCTGCTTGCAACTTGCCTTCCTATTCAGACATAAGCGCGATTCGCAGCGATAACCTCTCAGTACGTAATCATCAGATTTTCGAAAACAGGCTGTCGGTAAACATAGAATTTCGAAATACTGCGGAATTCCCACAAAAGTTTCCAATAATGGTTTTAAGTTTCAATTCCGTAAGTAATGACATCATTGCCTTGCGAGAATTTTCACCTAGTGAGTATCTGGATTCAGAGTTGACAGATTTAGCACTAATGCCTGTAATGTCGCCGGTCCAGGTTAATTTAGATGTAATTAACCCGGGCCCTGGCATAGCTAACTACACACTGGCGTTTAGACTACCGTGAGTTTTAGCTTGTGTTTCGTGCATGGCAACTAGCATGCAAGTTTTTCCTGACTAATCTCTAGAATCTCTTCCCCTAGATTTCGCTCCCGGCTAAAATAATCAGCCTTTACTTCAGACCTATTCACAATGAAAATTATCGGCCCCTATAAACTGAACAACTCGCTATTCTTGGCACCAATGGTGGGTGTGAGTGATTCTCCGTTTCGTGAAATTTGCAGTCAGAATGGGGCCGGATTAACTATCGCTGAAATGCTTACAGCCAACACTGAATTATGGGGCAATGAGCGCAATAGACTTAAACAAGTTAAACCCAATGTAAGCGGGCCTTATGTCGTGCAAATAGCTGGCTCTGATCCTGTGATGTTAACTCAAGCAGCTAAACTTAACGTTAGTCTTGGCGCAGATGCAATCGACATCAACATGGGCTGTCCAGCCAAAAAGGTTTTGAAGAAAGCGGCAGGTTCTGCATTGTTAAAAGATACAAAACTTATCGAATCAATTCTAAAATCCGTAGTGAGCAGTGTCGATATTCCAGTGACTCTAAAAATTCGAACGGGTTGGTGCCCAGAATCCCGTAATGGAGTTGAAGTAGCAAAAATTGCTGAAGAGTCTGGCGTGCAATTGTTAACGGTGCATGGCCGCACTAAAGAATGTCGCTTCAAAGGGGAGGCAGAATACGACACAATCGCAGACATAAAGCAAAACATTAGTATTCCGGTCATAGCTAACGGCGATATAGATTCACCGCAAAAAGCAAAACAAGTTATGCAACACACGAACGCAGATGGCTTGATGATTGGAAGGGCAGCAATGGGTCGGCCCTGGATTTTTGCAGAGATCGAGCACTATCTCGTTACTGGAATACACAAATCCAATCCTAGCATCTTTAAAAAACTTCACATCATCGAATCTCACCTAAAAAAATTACAGAGTTTCTATGGAGATACTAAAGGTGTGTGGTACGCTCGAAAGCATGTTGCTGGTTATGTGAAAGAATTGCCGGATTCGAAGCAATTTTTAACACATTTTAATAAATTACAAGATGGGCTAGCTCAATTAGACCTACTAAGGTCTTATTTTGAAAACCTGGCTATAGATGATGGAGCCATCGCTGCATGAACAAACTGGACGAGTCCTCAACAATCTCAAATTTTTCAATTGCAGAACCAGCAGAGTCTTTTTCACAGCAGGAGAGCACTCTTAGATCAGAAGTAGAAAAGTCACTCCGCCGCTACTTTCAACATATTGAGGATGAGCCCGTAACCGATCTGCACCAGATGGTAATGTCGGAAGTAGAAGCTCCCCTCATAGAAGCAGTCATGCGATATACTGGCAATAATCAAAGCAAGGCTTCTATCATGCTTGGATTGAACCGTGGTACTCTACGAACTAAGTTAAAATTGTACGGTTTACTCTAGTAAGACGATAGTGCGATGGTATTTCTTCTTCAGTAAGCTACACCTTGCAACAACACAGCACGCGTAAAACTGCTTATGACATCAGATAACTCTGGCGCCATTCGTCGAGCATTGATTAGTGTTTCCGACAAAACTGGCATTGTTCCATTTGCTCAAGCTCTTTCTGACCTTAACATCGAAATCCTTTCTACGGGCGGCACTTATAAGCTGCTGGCATCGGAAAACATTTCGGCCATTGAGATCTCTGACTACACAGGCTTTCCTGAAATGATGGATGGTCGTGTAAAAACGCTCCATCCCAAGGTTCATGGGGGTATACTGGCTCGAAGAGATATCGACCAGAAGGTCCTGATAGAGCACGATATCCCGCCAATTGATCTCGTCGTGGTCAATCTGTACCCCTTCGAGGCAACGGTTGCTAATCCCAATTGTGATCTTCCAACCGCAATCGAGAATATCGACATCGGGGGCCCAACCATGCTCCGTGCGGCAGCTAAGAACAACAAGTTTGTTGCTGCTGTTGTGAACCCTTCTGACTATGACAGGGTTATCGAATTACTCACCAGGAATGACGGGAGTCTTGACCAGCAAACACGATTTGATTTTGCAGTTAAAACTTATGAACATACAGCTGCCTATGATGGAGCCATTGCAAACTATCTTGGTACCAAGCTAGAACAAAGTGATAAAAGTTCCATCTTTCCGCGAACCTTTAATACGCAGTTTATTAAAAGCCAGGAAATGCGCTATGGTGAAAATCCTCACCAGAAAGCTGCTTTTTATGTGGAGAAAAACCCTAAGGACGCAAGCATTAGTAGTGTGCAACAATTGCAAGGAAAAGCACTTTCATACAATAACATTGCTGATACTGACGCTGCAGTCGAATGCATTAAATCATTTAGTGAGCCTGCCTGTGTAATTGTCAAGCATGCTAACCCTTGTGGCGTTGCTATCGCTGAAACGCCATTGAAAGCTTATGAACTGGCTTTTCAAACTGATCCAACTTCAGCGTTTGGTGGCATTATCGCTTTCAATCGAGAGTTTGATGCTGAAAGTGCAAGGCGAATCACTGAACAACAGTTTACAGAAGTCATCATCGCACCTTCGGTATCTGAGGAAGCACTTGCTGTAACCGCGGTAAAGAAAAATGTGCGTGTATTAACCTGCGGTCAATGGGATCGTGAGCGCACTGCAGAGTTTGACTATAAACGTGTAAATGGCGGGTTATTAGTGCAGGATCGAGACATTCATGCAATTTCGAAAGATGATTTAACCGTGATCTCGAAACGCGCACCCACGGATGACGAGCTACGCGACCTTATGTTTGCCTGGCGTGTAGCTCAATACGTAAAATCTAATGCAATCGTTTATTGTAAGAATAATCAAACTATTGGTATTGGTGCCGGACAAATGAGCCGCGTGTACAGCGCAAAAATTGCTGGCATCAAGGCTGCAGATGAGAATTTACAGGTTGAAGGTTCCGTTATGGCGTCTGATGCGTTTTTCCCCTTCCGAGATGGTGTTGACGCTGCTGCGCAGGCTGGAATTACAGCAGTAATTCAACCTGGGGGATCAATGCGAGACCAAGAAGTCATTGCAGCCGCGGATGAAGCCGGTATGGCGATGGTTTTTACAGGTTTACGCCACTTCAGGCATTAAAATGAAAGTATTGATAATTGGTTCTGGTGGCAGAGAACATTCCCTTGCTTGGAAATGTGCACAGTCCTCTGCAGTAGAAAAAGTGTTTGTCGCGCCAGGCAATGCTGGAACCTCTAGCGAAGAAAAAATAGAGAATATCGCCATTGATGTAATGGACTTTGCTGCTCTTGCAAATTTTGCTGACAAAGAATTCATTACACTCTCTATTGTGGGACCTGAGGCTCCTTTAGTTGAAGGTATCGTAAATTATTTCATGGAAAGGAATCTTCCTTGCTTCGGCCCTTCGCGACAGGCAGCGCAGCTGGAAGGCTCTAAAGCGTTTACCAAAGATTTCTGCAGTAAGCATGGCATCCCAACTGCGAGCTATCAAACTTTCACCAAAGTAGATCCTGCAATTGCCTATATAAAATCCAATGGAGCACCTATCGTTGTTAAGGCTGATGGCCTTGCAGCAGGAAAAGGCGTCATAGTGGCCTTGTCTGAAGAAGAAGCAATAGGCGCCGTTAAAGAGATGCTGTCCGGCAATGCATTTGGTGAGGCCGGTCACAGAGTGGTAGTGGAGCAGTTCCTGACAGGAGAAGAGGCTAGCTTTATTGCGATGGTTGATGGCAAAAATGTACTACCGATGGCTACTTCGCAAGATCACAAGGCCAGAGACAATGGCGACAAAGGTCCCAATACTGGTGGTATGGGTGCCTACTCACCTGCCCCAGTAGTTACTGAGGAAATTTACAAGCGAATCATGGATCAAGTGATTCTGCCTTCCGTGGCAGGTATGGCAGAAGATGGAAATGATTATACCGGGTTTCTCTATGCTGGCTTGATGATTTCACCAGACGGTGAAGTCAGCGTTGTGGAATTTAACTGTCGCTTTGGAGATCCCGAAGCACAACCAATTATGATGCGCCTGCAGTCAGATTTACCAGAACTATGCCTAGCAGCCATCAATCAATCTCTAGATGCACATACAGCTCAGTGGGATTCTCGCTGTGCTGTCGGAATTGTTCTAGCCTCTGGTGGATACCCTGGCGCCTATGCAAAAGGTGCAATTATCTCAGGACTAGAAAAACACTCTAGTGAGCACCAAAAAGTTTTTCATGCTGGAACTGCCTTGAAGGACGGCGAGGTAGTCACCAGTGGTGGGCGAGTGCTCTGTGCCACCGCTTTGGGTCTATCTGTAGAAGAAGCAAAATCAGCTGCTTACGCGGTCGTAAAGGGCATACATTGGGATAACATCTATTTTCGAACGGATATTGCCTATCGAGCCATTGCACGCGAGAATGCTTAGATGGCGAAGTCACAAAATAAACCCTTCATCGACCAATGCCTGATTCAGTTTGATCAGGCACTCCGCACCTGCGTTCCTAGCTCCAACCCTGCGACGCGCAGTTCTCCTGCAGAACTCGTTGCAGAGGAAGAATTAACGCCGATCGACAAAAAACATATTGCTGGGCTAATGCGTATTAATCACACTGGCGAAGTCTGCGCGCAAGCCTTGTATGCAGGTCAAGCGACGACCGCAAAGCTTTCAGAAGTGCGAGAGTCCATGCAGCATGCCGCGCAAGAAGAAGTAGATCATCTTGCTTGGTGCGATGAACGCTTGCAGCAGCTCGAAAGCAGACCCAGCATACTCAACCCAATTTGGTATGGGCTATCGTTTGGCATGGGGGCCCTCGCTGGACTTGCAGGGGATAAATGGAGCCTTGGTTTTGTAGCCGAGACTGAACAACAAGTTTGTGAGCACCTGGAAGAGCATCTAGGGAGGCTGCCGCAGAATGATGCCAAGAGCAAAGCCATCCTCCAGCAAATGATTAAAGATGAAAAACAACACGGGGAGACTGCCAAAGCAGCTGGAGGCCGAGAACTACCCTCTACGGTGAAGCGTGCGATGCATGTAATGGCAGACTTAATGAAAAGAACTACTTATAAAGTTTAATTTTCCGCTTAGCATTTCACTTAACATTCACTTCTAATTTCTAACGGCGGCGCAACAGTAATTAAGGCGAGCATCCTCGCATTCCCGACATAAGACAGCATCAAAAATAATCAGCAAGGAAAGGTAATTTCATACTGGAGCGCAAATAGATTAAACCTAGGCAAAGTAAATTCGACTTATTTCGATAAGCTTAGAAGAAAATTCAACTTCCCCAAGGCTAATTTTTCCTCTTTTAATTTCTTTGAAGGCGACTCGGCAAAACCAAAACTTAAACCTAGGACAATCTCTTGTGAGTCAGTCAAGGGCGCCTGATGATGAAACTCCTCAATAGCCGTGTATCCAGTTCAAAATTCAGAATCGTGAATCTAAAAAAA
>TARA_B110000438_G_scaffold51042_1_pt1 | contig 14860 bp, 11 predicted proteins | sample TARA_B110000438 | Tara Oceans TARA_B110000438 (sample SAMEA4398413) | marine metagenome | biome: Polar Biome; feature: [MES] marine water layer (ENVO:01000295) within the mesopelagic zone...; material: water (ENVO:00002006), including particulate matter (ENVO:01000060) such as...... | reverse complement strand
TCGGATAATGATACAATTTTTATACTAATAGATGCTTTTGATTGGTTGTTTTTAATTATTTTATCAATTTGATTTTTAGGAATATTAAAAGGAAAAAGAGAGGTTGAAGAACACGAAAGAAGTAGTGACGTACAGCATAAAATTAAAATCTTATAAATCATTATTATAATTCAATGTATTTAAAAAATTTGCTCAATATTTTAAGTCCAAAATCACGGGTCCTTAGATATATTTCTTTTTCAATACCTTGACGTTTAGCAAAAGACCACGATGCTTCAATATGAGTCTGGAATCCCCAGATAGGTTTAGTATGATGCTCAATTGCTTCAACGTTGATCATGTGACTTGATCCTATAATATCAAAATTAGATGGACATTTTGTAACACCTTCTTTGTGAGCGTAAATGAGTGTCCCCTTCGAAGATTGACCTAACAATCTATTTGGTAAGATCTTAACCTCCCTGACGCCTTTTTTTTCTTCATTCTTCCAAAGGCAATCCACTTTTCCATTAAAATGATGAGCAAGGAACTGATGCCCAAAACAAATACCTAAAGTTGGAATCTCTAATTTAATGGCTTTGTCAAGAACCTCTCTTAGCTTGTGTTGCCAATCGTTATTATCATGAACAGAAGCTGCACTACCTAAAATAATAATTCCACATGCTTTTTCTATGGAATTGATCATTGAACTTTTGTCAGACATAACTGGTAAGTGGTAGTTAAAAGAAATAGTTGAAAGGTTTGTCATTTGGTTAAAAGACGATACTTCAGGATGGTTTAATGAGGGGTCAATTACCATGATAGAGGGACTAGTCATAGGTATAATATATTATTTTTATTTATATGAATTATTTAAATAATATTTAGAATATAATTAAAGTGTTGAAAATTGATTATTAAAGCATAGTAGTCATTTTTTAATAATAATTTTATATACTATAATTTGAAAAATTTCTAAATACTTATGAAAATTAAAACTATCACATTATTACGTTCAGCTTTACCACTGTTTGTATTTCTAGAATTGATATTTGGTCAACGTGTGGTTGGCTATTATCCTCAATGGGTACAGTCTGAATTTCCCGCTAATAATATTGATCTTTCAGTTGTTACACATGTTAATCATGCATTTGCTTGGCCTAATCAAAATGGCGATGTTCTTTTTTATGACGATATGTTAGATCCCTCAATTAACCAAGCAATACATGATCAGGGTAGAAAAATTCTTTTATCCCTTGGAGGGTGGGGTAATGATGTCGGTTTTGCAACAGTTGCTGCTTCTGCCGAATTAAGGACTCTTTTTATAGAAAATTTGATCAATGTATGTGAAACATATAATTATGATGGTGTTGATTTAGATTGGGAACATCCGGCATCAACAATAGACCGTCAAAACCTAAACTTTCTCGTTGCAGAAATGGATTCAACTTTTAATGTATATGATCCAGAATTATTAATTACGATGGCCGTTCCAATATCCAATTGGTTTGGTCAATGGTATGATTTCTCATTTTTAAGGTTTTATGTAGATTTCTTTAATGCAATGACTTATGATATCCATGGTGGATGGAGTGACCATGTTGGACACAATTCGCCACTATATCAGTCACCACCAGGTGATCCAGATGGGTCATGTAGTACAGGAATTAGTTATTTATCAAATACGCGAGGAATTCCGGATAATCAATTAAATCTCGGCTTACCTTTTTGGGGAAAAAAATATAACTCATCGGGTATTAATGAATCTTTTTCGGGTGATGTTATTGATGAGTGGTATAATGAAATCCCAGATCTGATTGATAATGGTTGGACCTATGAATGGGATGATAATGCGTTTTGTCCATACCTTATTAAAGATGACCAGTCCAAAATATTAACTTTTGATGATCAAGAATCAATTAGATATAAATGTGAATTTGCAATTGACCAAGAATTAGGAGGGGTAATGATTTGGGCTCTTGGCTATGATGTCACTGAAAATGGACAAGAATTAATTCAATCAATTGCACAAAACTATCTTTCTTCTGAAGTAACAAGGGAATTAATAGCTGATCAATTACTTTTAAAAGCCTTTCCAAATCCATTTAATTCAAAATGTACATTCCAGATTAAATTATCTCGAGACCAGCTTGTGCAATTAAATATTTTTTCGGTCACTGGACAACAAATTTTTAATATTTCAAATAGACCTATGATCTCAGGGACACATACAATAACCTGGGATGGGCATGATTTTTTAGGCAGGTCAACCTCCGGGCTATTTTTTGTTGAGCTCAAAGGTGAAACAACAAAATCAATAACAAAAATAGTTTATTTAAAGTAGTATGGTTCAAAAATCTTGGTCTGATGTAGAAAAAACATTTTCCCAAAATAAAATTATAGGCAGCCAGAATACACGTATTCCCTATTTAACTGTTGATAATTTTCCAGATTTGGGGCTTTTAGTCTCTCTTCGTTTTTTAGAGTGGGCTTCTGAAAATCCTAAAGGAATTATTAGTCTACCAACAGGAAAAACTCCTGAGTATTTTATTAAATGGACCCATTATTTATTAAATAATTGGGAAAGTCGATCAATATCTGCTCTGCGAGAAGAGAAGGGGCTATTGATTTCTAAACAGCCTGACCTTTCTAAGCTAACATTTGTACAGATAGATGAATTCTTTCCGATGGATCCTTCTCAAAAGAATAGTTTTTACAATTATGTAAGAACATATTATCTCAATGGCTTTGGAATCTCAGAAGATCGGGCCTTATTAATTAATTCTAATGAGATCTTACTCGCAGATAAAAAGAATTGGATTGAAATTTTCCCAGATGGTACTATTGATATTACTTTAAGAAATAGAGAATCGTTATCTAGTTTGGAGAGATCACAACAGAGTTCAATATATCTTATTGACCAGTGGTGTTCCGAATATGAAGAAAAAATACGAGAGATGGGAGGAATTGGCTTTTTCTTAGGAGGAATTGGCCCTGATGGTCATATCGCATTCAATGTAAGAGGATCCGACCATAATTCTACAACTCGCCTTACGGAGACCAATTTTGAAACACAAGCGGCTGCGGCGACAGACCTTGGAGGTATAGATGTTAGTAGAACAAAATTAGTCATAACTATAGGACTGGGGACTATTTCATATAATGAAGATGCTGTTGCTATTATATTAGCTGCAGGAGAGGCAAAGGCTCCAATTGTTAAAGAATCATTAGAAAATATCTCAAATATAAAATATCCAGCTACAGTGCTACAGCGGTTAAAAAATAGCAGATTTTATCTAACGAAAGGTGCGACTAAGGCGCTTAAAGATACGAAAGATAAGTACTGGTCTGAACATGATTGGGATGAAGAGAAGAATGAAAGAGCATTAGAATATTTAGCTAAGAAATTAAATATTTTTGGTAAAAAACTATCCATTGAAGATCTAAGAAATGATCCTATCTGTCAAAAAATACCAGGGCTAGATAAAGAGACTGTCTCAGACATAATTTATAATATTGAAAGAAAAGTACAAAGAGGTGTCAAACAAGAGACAGGGCAGATCTATTATCATACCGGTCCACATCATGATGATATCATGCTAGGAATGATGCCTCATATTATTCATCTAATAAGAGAACCCTTAAATAAACATTATTTTGCAAATATGACATCGGGATTTACATCTGTAACAAATGATTTTGTCATAAATATATTGATAGATACAGTAGAGTTTATTGAATCAGGGAAAGTTCAAATGATTGATTACCCTGATTTTTTTTCTGATGGACATAACTACAAATGGGATAAAGATGTTTATCATTTCCTTGATAATATTGCAAAAATAAATAAACATGAACAGCGTCGGGGGATGGCTCACAGGATAGTGAGAGCGTTGGTGGAGGTGTTTAAAGTGAAAGATAAGGGAGAGTTAGTCTCTCAAATAAGTTTAATTGTGACAGAACTAAAAAATTGTTATGAAGGTGAAAAGAATTCAAGAAAAATCCAAAAATTAAAAGGAATGATTCGTGAATATGAAGAAGAACTAGTCTGGGCAAATTATGGTGTACGTGTAAGGGATATTTATCATCTTCGTTTAGGGTTTTATAAAGGTGATATTTTTACAGAGCAACCAGAGAGGTCGAGGGATGTAGTTCCCGTACTAAATCAGCTACAAGAAATAAAACCGACTGTGATTTCTCTAGCGCTTGACCCTGAAGGTAGTGGACCTGATACACACTATAAAGTACTGCAAACGATTGCAGAGGCAATTCGTTTATGGGGTGAGTCATCAGACCTCTCAGAATTAAGAGTTTGGGGATATAGGAATGTTTGGTATCGGTTTGATATGGCAGAAGCGGATATAATTGTTCCAGTCACTTTGAATTCAATGGCTATCATGAGATCAACTTTTATGAATTGCTACCTTAGTCAGAAAGATGCCTCTTACCCTAGCTATGAGTATGACGGACCTTTCTGTGACCTTTCACAAAAAATATGGGTGGAGCAACATTCAGACCTCCAACTATTACTTGGAAGAGACTACTGGTACCGTAACATTAATCCTCACCTAAGGGCAGTACATGGTGCTGTTTATTTGAAGGAGATGAGTGCTAAAGAGTTTTTACAACTTGCAAGAGAATTAGAAGATTCAACAGAAGGCTCATCCATAACATTATGAGTCAATTCTTTTTAGTCTAATTTTGAGATTTTTCAGCTTCTTGAACTTTTTTTGCAAGATTAAATAAGTAATAGACTGAAGTTTTTAGCTCATGCTCTGAGCAGGTATTACAGAGGCCCTTGGGTGGCATAACGCCTTCTTTTCCTTCTTTTCCCATCAGTACACTATTATAGAGTTTTTCAAAGCCTTGAGTTGCTACACTATCCCAATATGTTACTTCATGAAGAGCTTTAGCTCCATTTGAACCATTTGTATGGCAGCGAAAGCAAGTTGTCCCCCAAACCGACTCACCTATGATAATGTCTTTACGATTAAGGTTTTTTAGCTCTTCAGTTTCATAAATATTTATAGGAGAGCTATTATTACATCCCACTATTATTAGGGCTATAAAACAAATAAAAAATTGCCGCATAAAGTTCCTTAATTTTGTTTATACAAGTTGACAATTTAAGGAACTCTTGCTCTCTTACAGAAAAAAATGAAAATACGAATAATTATTATTTTGATTTTGTCTTCTTTTTTGAATAGTCAAGACGTATCAGTAGAAAAAAATTACAAGCTGATAGTGGATGGTTATAAGCATTCTTTTTTAAAATATCCTGGAAATACTTTTTTTATATCTGGATCCATAGGGGCATTGGCATTTTATAAATACGATAATAAGATCCAAAACTGGTTTTCTAAAAATAAAATATTACCAGGCCAAATAAATAAGTTCGCAGATAACTATGGTAATAAATACTCTCTTTTAGTTGTCTTAGCTACGACTGGTTTACATTCATTAAAAAGTCAATTTCGAAGTGAGTTTGAATATGCTTTTATAACATTGGCATGTAATGGATTCTCAACAATTATATTAAAAGAGATGATTGGTAGGCAGAGGCCAAATGGTAAAGATCATCGGTCATTCCCTTCAGGCCATGTAAGCCACAGTTTTACATCTGCGACTGTATTGAATGAGGTCTTTGGCTGGAGATATGGAACTGGTGCGTATGCTTTAGCAGTCCTTGTTGCAATTAATCGTATGCAAGATAATAAGCATTACCTTAGTGATGTGATATTCTCTTCAGGTTTCGGGACAGCTTTTGGCCTTGGATTTTCAAACTTGTATTTCAAAAAAGACAGGAAATTAAAAATTAGTATTTACCCTTCGAAAATGGAAATGACCTACTTATTGAACACCTGAACGTAGGATATCATGGATATGTACGATTCCATCGGGCTTGCTAAGGCCTTCATCAGAATAGACAAATAAACTGGTAATAGAAAATTTTTCCATAAATTCGAGTGCTGAGATTGCCAGAGTATCTGAAGTGATCCATTTAGGTTCTTTAGACATAAGGTATTCAGCAGTTTGATCAATTAATTGGTCTCCATGTTTTTCAAATCCACGACGTATATCACCATCAGTGATAATCCCGATCATTGTATCATTGTCATCTAAGACGCCAGTCACGCCTAAGCCTTTTTCAGAAATAGTGAGTAAAGTATCTTTGATGCTTGAAGAATATTTAACGAATGGAATACTCTCTCCAGTCTGAACAAGTTGATCAAGAGTAAGTAATAGCCTTCTTCCGAGCATTCCTCCAGGATGTAGCTCTGCAAAATCTTCTTTATTAAAACCTCTGATCTCTAATAGCGAAACTGCAAGCGCATCACCCATTGCTAAAGTAGCGGTTGTGCTTGCCGTAGGTGCCAAGTCAAGAGTACAGGCCTCTTTTTCTACAGATGCATCTAAAAAAATATCAGATTGGTCTGCCAGTGTAGAGTTTTTTCGGCCAATTAGCCCAATGACTATCACTCCTTTTTTCTTAAGAAGTGGGAGAATTTGAATTAACTCCATTGTCTCGCCACTATTGCTAATGATCAAAAGGAGATCATTTGATGTTATCATTCCGAGGTCTCCGTGTGTTGCTTCAGCAGGGTGAACAAAGTGGGATGGAGTACCTGTGGATGCCATTGTAGATGCAATCTTTTGTGAGATAAGTCCAGACTTACCCATGCCCGAAACAATTAAATGACCTTTGCAATTAAATATAGATCTGACTGCAGATTCAAATTTTTCATCAATACGGTCACCTATTGAAGCGACAGCCTCGGCTTCGATCTGGATGACTTGCTTTGCAATTGATTGAATATCAGATAGTTTCATAAGTTAAAACTTAATATTATTCAGTATTAGTACAGTTTAGTTTATCGTCCAATATATTTTGGCCAAATGAAAAACTTAATTTTTCTCATCATATTTAATGTATCTCTCTTTGGTGGGTCTCTTCAAGTTGGGGACCTTGCTCCCAATTTCTCACTGAGAGACCAAGACGGGAACTTGCACCAGCTAATAGATTATAAAGAAAATAAATTAGTCATTTATTTTTTTCCAAAAGCAGACACACCAGGTTGAATAAAAGAAGCATGCGGATTCCGGGATGAATTCCAAAGTTTTCAAGAGCTTAATATTTCACTACTAGGTATCAGCTATGATTCGATTGAAGACTTAGAATTATTTAGAGAAAAATATAATATAAGTTTCAATTTTTTATCTGACTCTGAAAAAGTAGTCGGGAGGGCATATGGGGTTAATAATTATTACTTTTTCCCATCAAGAAAAACTTTTTTAATTGATGAAAAAGGAATCTTAATACATATTTTTGATAAAGTTAATTTAGATACTCATCCAAAAGATGTTTTAGAGATTTTTAATAATAAAAGAAAAAGGAAAATAAAATGAAAGTATCTATCGAATATTGTTCAGTCTGAAATTATTTACCTAAAGCTTCCAGTTTGGAAGCAGAATTAAAATCAAAATATTCAGATATTGAAACAACTCTGATCTCAAGTGGGGGTGGAGTATTCGAGGTTTGCCTAAATAATGATCTTGTTTTTTCAAAGAAATCATTGAACCGTTTTCCAGAAAATGGTGAGATTGAAAAGTTGATCAATAACAGTTTTGGATGAGTTGAAAATAAAACTTGAATATAACGATCAGAAATATGACATAGATCTAGATGGGGGGACGGACCTCTCTATTCCAAATCGATTTGATGGTCTATCTCCATCTTTTTATGGTTCTCAAGCTCCTTTAGTAAAACCTTTAGAAAGTGAAAACTTTATTGGAGATATAGAAAAAGGTGGGAGCTGTAATGTCCCCATTGTGACTGTTGATATACACTGCTCTGGTACACACACTGAATGTTCAGGACATATTAATAATTCAGGATTGAAGATCGCAGATGTTTGTCCAAGAAATTTTCTACTTTCACAGTTGATCACTGTCTCACCAGTATCTTCAAGTAAGACCAATGACACCTATCATAAAAGCTTATCCAATGAATTAATTATTCCTGTAGAAGCGATTGAAGCCGAATTTAGAGTTGCCTCTCAAAATGCCTTGGTTATAAGAACCAGTCCAAATCACAAAAGTAAAAGGAACCATAACTATGACTCTTATACTCCACCATTTTTTTCTAATCAGGCAATAGAATTTATTTTAGATATGGGTATAGATCATCTATTGGTGGACCTGCCTTCGATTGATAGAGGTGATGATGATGGGTTGTTGGGTAACCATCATCGATTTTTCAGTGAAGGAGTTACAATCTCAGAGTTGTTGTATATACCAGATCAATTAGAAGATGGATTGGGTTTTTTACAGATTCAAATACCTAATTGGCATCTAGATGCAGCACCGAGTCGACCTATCTTTTTTCCAATTGAATTTTAGTTTTTTTTGAAGCATCTCAATGCTGTAATTTTTACTCCACTTTTTTATTATTAAAGGACTTTTGATCTATGAACGAACAATTAAAAAGTATAATAACCTGTGATCTAGACGGAAAGCTTGAGACCTATAGTGAAAGTGCACAAGCTTTATTTGGATATTCACCAGAGGAAGTAATAGGTAAAGCCAGAGTAAGTGATTTTAGTGATGGGCAGGTTGTTTTAGGTCATGTTGTTGGGTGGCTAGAGGAATCAGTTAAAAAGGGAGTCTGGGAAGGCGATACTGTTTTCCTTCATAAAGATGGGCATGAGATTCCTTGTCGCATTAAAATTACACCAACGAAAGGTCCCGACGGACAACACATAGGGTACTGTGGTGTTACCACACCATTAGAAGATAAGACAGCAGAACAGGTTCGTCCAAAAATCAGTCTAATGACTAAAATCTTTACATGGTTGGTCATAATGCGCTTACCTTTTCTAACTGCGACATTTGTTCCCATTTTTGTTGGTGCTGCTGTAGCTAAAATGGCTGGATTTCCAGTTGATTGGGGATGGCTTGGGTTAACTCTATTAGGAGGGTCCTTTTTACATATTGGTACGAATACTTCCAATGACTATTTTGACCATAAGAGTGGAACTGATGAAGCTAATTATAACTATATGGTACCTTTTTCTGGTGGTAGTCGAAGTATCCAAATGGGACTTATCTCACCTAAGGGAATGCTAATTGTTGCTATTGTATCATTTATACTTAGTGCGATTGTTGGTATTCCATTGATTCAGAAAGCAGGTATGCCAGTTTTATGGTTAGGCTTGATTGGTTTTTTATCAGGATTATTTTATACAGCGCCACCTTTTAGATTTGCATCTAGGAAAGGGATGGGAGAGTTACTGATTGGTCTTAATTTTGGTCCTTTAATGGTAGCGGGTAGTTCACTTGTCCAGACAGGGCAATTGCTTCCAGAAGCTTTTTTAGCCGGAATTCCTATTGGTCTTTTAGTAGCTGCGATAGTTTATGTAAATGAGTTCCCTGATCACGATGGTGATAAAGCAACTGGAAAAAATACGTTAATCGTTGTTTTTGGACCTGAAAAAGCAAGAGCTGGTTATGTTCTACTTGTAGCATGTGCATTTATCAGTATCATAGTTATGGCATTAGTAGGCACTTTTCCAATGTTAACATTGACAGCACTTTTAGCCTCTTATTTTGGATTTAGAGCAATTGAGGTTCTTTATAAATATTATGATGATCGCTTGCTACAGCCGGCAAATGCAGGTACTATCAATATGCACTTCATTACAGGAGTTCTATTTTGTATTGGAATCTGGTTGGGTGCACCCGTATAGGTTAAGAATTAGTTAAGCTAAATAAAAAGCCCCTCAAGAAGGGGCTTTTTATTTGCACTCGAGTAAATTTTTTTGTAATATACTTACGAGCAACTTACGAGTAAACAATAAAAAGGATATTTTAATGCTATATCAATTTAAAAAACAAAAAGAGACAATCTATTCTTCTGCCGTGATTCGTGCTATCTCCAGGCTGAATGAGCATGCAAATCAAAAATCTTCTAGGTCTATTGTATGGAACGGTAGATCGATTATAAAACCTTTATTTATTACCTCATGATAAAACCACTGTCTCCAAAATTGAAAAAATTCTTGGATTTTATTCAACGTTTTATACTGATCCATGATCAATCTCCATCTTATGAAGAGATCATGATCAGCCTAGGATTTGAATCATTAGGGACAGTGAATTGGTATGTAAAGACCTTGGAGGAACAAGGTCATTTATCCCGTATAAAAGGCCCTAACGGCAAGCGAGCGCTCACTTTAATCCATAAAGAGCATCCTACAACTACAATAGCTCGTTTGCCGTTATTGGGTCTAATTGCAGCTGGAGAGCCTATTGAAGCGTTAGAAAATCCTGAAATGGTTGATGTCCCACCATCGTTGCTACATCCGGATAATTATGTTTTAAAGGTAAAGGGTGATTCTATGATCGATGAACAGATTCATGATGGTGATTTGATTATAGCTAAAAAGACAAAAATTGCTAGATCCGGACAAATTGTGGTCGCTCTGATCAATGGTGAAGCTACTCTGAAATGTTATGTCCCTAAATCTGATGGCGTAGAACTCCATCCACGTAATCCAAAATTCCCAATTATAAAGATTAACCCTGAAGATGATTTCTATATTAATGGTGTGCTCCTTTATTCTTTTCGGAATTATTTGAACTAGGAACATTTATATGATTCCCCGGGACGTCTGCCATATACGTCTTAAGGAAATGGAACTCCAGGCCGAACGGATCATGGACCCTAGCCTAAAGACACGTCCAATTGCCATTATTTCATCCTCAAATCCAAATGGTACTGTTGTTTCACTCTCTTCGGAAGCAATAGAAGAGGGGGTGACCTATGGTATGAAGGTCTCTATTGTTCGAAAGATGAATCATCAGGTTCAACTACTTCCATATAATAAATCTCTCTATAATCGAGTTAATCAGTATGCCTACGGGATCATGTCAACGTATACACCTGTTGTTGAGCCGGAAAGTCTAGGGAAGTTTTATCTTGATATGAATGGCATGCATAGCGTTTACAGTAATATTAATAACATAGGTCTTTCTATCATTCAAAAGATTCAAGACAAGACCAGTATAATGGGTACTATAGGTATTAGTGTTAATAAACTAATAAGTCAGGTTGTTACATCAGTAGTACCAGATATTATCTATAAAGTAGAGAATGGGGAAGAGACTCGGTTTTTGGGGCCATTAAGTCCATCGGTACTTCCGATAGTTAAGGAGAAGTCGGTTTATAGACTACTAAAATTTTTATGGGTTGATCAGGTCTCCCACATTCAATTGATGGCAAAACATGTTGAAGAATTTAAAATTTTATTTGGACTCTTTGCTCTACAATTAGATCGAGAAGCAAGGGGGAAAGATTCCTCAGTTGTGAAACCATATTGTTTTCAAGATCATATTATAGAGCAAACCGTTCTCCCTGAAGATACGAATGACATAAATAGTCTCTATGCTGTAGTAAAGTGGTTGGCACATAATTTAGCTTTCAAGCTTCGCATTCGATGGCAGGTCCCTCATAAGCTAAAACTAGAGATTCACTATAGCGATGGGTATAAAATGAGCCACACGGGGCATATTAAAACAATTGATGATGCATCGGTCACCTCTGCATGTAAAAGACTCTTTAAAATAGCAAATAGGCGTCGGAATCGTATCCGCTCTATCCTTGTTGATGCAAAAGACCTAGGTCCTTACATCTATCAAGAAAATCTATTTTTAACGCCAGATAGTCAGAGTATGGCAATCTCTAATGTCCTAGACATAATACGTAAGAAATATGGTTTTCAGGCACTCCAGACAGCTGATATTTTTGATGCTCTTATAAAAAAATAGTGTTTGTTCATTTAAATACTCATTCTATTTATTCGGCTATGAAAGGACTTTTATCATTATCAGACCTTATGAATCTATCTAAAATCTCATCAATGGATAAACTGGCATTGACTGATGTGAATGGTATGTGGGGTTTTATAAAATTTATACAAAATTGTCGTGGCTCAGATATACAGCCTATTGCAGGGGCGAATCTGATAACAGATAGAGACGAAGTTGTGGTTTTGGTGGAGAATAAGTACGGTTATGAAAATCTATGTAGATCAGTTTCTGCAGTCCATGAAGATCCCAGACAGTCAGTTGTCAAGATTTTGAAAAAACATTTCTCAGGACTATTTATTTTATCATCAAATGAAACAACCTTGAGAACATTGGCTAGCTTTATTCCAGATACACACTTATTTGTGGAGTTAAGGCCAGGTATAGAGGAGTCAATTTCACATAGAATAGCTAAAAGATTAAATCTAGAATTGGTGGTAACAGGAGATGTCTATTTTAGATCAAAAAGTGACCATAGTGCTCATCTAATACTTCGTGCTATTAAGGATAATACTACTTTAGAAAAATTAGACCACTCTAAATGTAAATCAAGTCAACACTGGTTTCGAAATGAGCATGATATGGTACAGCTTTTTCCTAATAGTCTTAGTGCTTTAAATAATACTTATTATTTAGCTGATCGGTGTAAAACAGATTGGTCATTTATTAATACGATCTTCCCGGGGCTTTCTCTTCAAGATACTTACAGATCTAATAAAAAATTAAAGGAAAAAGTTTATAGTGGTGCTCAGCAACGCTACGGTGAGATCAATGAAAAGATACGTTTCCGTATCGAATATGAGTTAGATATTATAATTCAGAGGGGTTTTGCTCCTTATTTTATAATTGTTCAGGATATTGTGCTCCAAACTCCTGCTACTATTGGTCGAGGATCAGCCGCCGCATCGATAGTTAGTTATTGTCTTTTCATTACACAAGTAGATCCGTTACGCTATATGCTTCAGTTTGAAAGATTTATACATCCGGAACGTAAAGATATGCCTGATATTGATGTGGATTTTCCTTGGGATGAGAGAGATGATATACTAGAGTATGTATTTAGAAAATATGGGAATGAGCGTACAGCTATGGTTTCTAGTCAAGTTTTTTTAAAACCAAGATCTGCTATTCGGGAAGTGGGAAAGATATATGGATTATCAAACGAAGAAATAAAAAGTATTACAAAACGTATTGGTTGGCATGCGTCCAAAAAAAAAATGCAGTACGGGGTCAGTGCCGATCCTCGATTTAAAAATTTGAATTTAGATGATGGGCTGGGTCAGGTTTTACAAAATAGTGAAAAAATAATAGGGGCATTTCGTTATCCATCAGTTCATCCTGGTGGAGTTGTTATTGTTCCTGACGAGATTCGAAAGTATGTCCCTGTGCTAACAGCGCCAAAAGGTGTGCAAATTGTAGAGTGGGAAAAAGATCAAGTCGAGGATGCCGGACTTTTAAAAATTGACCTTTTGGGAAACCGAAGTTTGGCAGTTGTCCGCGATACAATCCAGCAGGTTAATTTGCACTATGGGGAAGAAATATCTCAAAATAAATATATAGACTATCATCAGATCCAGCCCGTGGGAGATAAAGAAACATCACGGCTTATGAAGGCTGGGAAAACTATGGGTGTCTTTTATATAGAGAGCCCTGCAACTCGACAGCTTCTAGCTAAATCTGGAGTGGTAGATTTTGAACATGTGGTGATCTATTCATCTATCATTCGTCCAGCAGCGAATCGGTTTACCAATACTATGTTAGCTCGAATCCATGGCGAACCTTGGACTCTTCTTCATCCTGACCTGAATTTTTTAGAAGAAAGCTATGGTATTATGGTATATGAAGAGCAGGTTACTATGGCAGCGATGACCATGGCAGGTTTAGGCTATGCAGATGCAGAGGCACTACGAAAGTCTATCAGTAGGGGCTCGCCCTCACAATGGAAAAATAAATTTACTGATGGTGCTCGTCATCGTGGATATTCAGAAAGTCTGATCAATAATATCTGGGATATGATTGAATCATTCGTTGGTTATTCATTTTGTAAACCTCATTCGGCATCTTATGCGATGTTGTCGTTTACCTGTGCTTATCTGAAAGCGCATTACCCTGCAGAATTTCTAGCAACAGTCATATCTAATCAGGGAGGATTCTACTCATCCTATGCTTATATGAGTGAGGCGCGGAGATGTGGGATACAGATTTTATTACCAGATATAAATCAAGGTCACTGGAAATGGTTAGGTGAAAAAAATAAAATACGCATGGGTTTCATGAGTATTAAAGGACTTCAAAAGAAAGCAGTAGATATGATTCTAGATGAGCGAAAAGCGGGAGAATTTGATTCATTGGATGATTTTTTATGTCGTTTGGACCTTGATCTGGCAAATGCTATGGCACTTACGAATGGCGGATGTTTTAATAGTATAGAGCCAAAATTAGCCCATCGAGAATTAACATATAAAGTTGCCGGATTTTACTTACAGGATGGCTCACGTGAACCTTTAGTAGTTGCTCCTGTCCGTACTGCTCTCAATGATGAAGAGTACTTCAGGTTAGAGTTAGACACTTTTGGATATCCTATCTCCATTCATCCTGTGGCTCGATATCGACCGCTGCTAAGTCAGAGAATTCAATATGCTAAAGATATTCCAAACTGTTTTGGGCAATCTATTTATTTAATAGGAATTTATATTACACGTAAAGAGTCTATAACTCATCAGTCTGAACCTATGGAATTTTTAACGCTAGAAGATGAGACTGATATATATGAATGTGTTTTGTTCCCAGAGATCTATAAAAAGTTTGGTGACTTACTTCATTGGGAAACGTTATTTATCATACGAGGTACGATAGAGCAGTCTTTTGGCGTATATAGTGTCAATATTGAAAAAATGGGAAGCCTGCAACAGTGGGTACGTCGTTTGGGTCAGAGTAAAACTTCTTTTAGACCCCCATCTAACTAAAATTTTTATTTGTGAAAATTAAGTCATAGAATATTGGTAAGTCGTTTTAT
>TARA_B110000438_G_scaffold35185_1_pt1 | contig 14878 bp, 14 predicted proteins | sample TARA_B110000438 | Tara Oceans TARA_B110000438 (sample SAMEA4398413) | marine metagenome | biome: Polar Biome; feature: [MES] marine water layer (ENVO:01000295) within the mesopelagic zone...; material: water (ENVO:00002006), including particulate matter (ENVO:01000060) such as...... | reverse complement strand
ACACCGTATTTTTTGCAGAAATCTTCCCTGTCAAGATAGATTCAATTAGTACGTCTGTTACCAATGGCTTATTAACTGGACTGGGTGATGCAAAGGATGGCTTGAATTTTTCATCAGCGCGTATACCTTTTCTAGCGGGTCAGCGTGAAATGACGATTGAGGCTTTGACACGACGTTTTCCAGATAACACTTATATTTTTAGTTTTGATACTCCTGACGGAAGTATTGAAAGTCTGCCGGCTACTTTTGTCATAAAGGAGGGTGAAATCAGTAACCCAGAACCTATTGAGATAACGCTTTACCAGCAAGGGCATGAAGTTGACGTCAGTGCGATAAATTCAGATCAAGATCTTAAAGTGACTTGGAGTGATTTTATTAAAGGTGCTGTTGATCCCAATAATATCATTGACGATATGATTTATGTAATTTTAGGTAATTGTCACGGCGAAGAAATTGAGCACAGTGGCCATGCAATTAGTAATAAGGATGCATTAACTTTTGATAAACGAGAATTTGTAATTTCAAGCGATAAATTAGAGTCTGGGGAAATATATCAGCTTGAAGTCGAGCATTCGAATATGGAGACAGATAGTTATAGAAATATAGAGATCATTGTGACGTATGCCGCTACAACGTTTCTTGATTTTAAAACTAAAGGAGATAGCTCTGAATTAATAGAGTGCCCGGTAAACCCATATGCCATGGATGGCGGACAAACGGACCGTATTAAGAAGCCAAATTAACTCTTCCTGCATTCGTCCGGAAAAGATTCAATGAGCTCTCTAAAAGCTGCTGGCATCCATTTTGACCGAATTTCATAAAGATTCCTCATATCGCACATATTATACCAGTGACTGAACGCGCTTAGTTTGGCTTGCCAAACTTCTTCAGAGACAAGGCCTTGCTCGTATTGAAAAAAATCATTCTCATATAAAAACCAAGCTTCATGATAGGCGTTTCTTTTAGCGGTTTCTTTAAGTGAGAATTCATAATTTGTTTTATTCTCAATTGCATTTGATTGCCAATCCAACCCGCTCGCGGTGAAATTCATTATTTGCAATCGAATAGTATTATTTCTTTCTTGTTGTGTTTTGGCTAAAGCAATTTTTTGATTTTGTTTTAACTCAAGTCCCACAAAAATTAAAGAGGCAATTAGACCGATAACTCCAATTGCTTGAAAGAAATCATTTAGTTTGCTCATGCTAAGTATTGATGAAATATTTTTACTCATAACTATCCCAAAAATTTTTATTTATCGTTATAATTTAATTTTCTTAACCTAACAGTAATTTTTTACACGAGAGAAGTAAACCATGGGGACATTGAATAATGGATAAAATGATTAAAAGACTGGCTCTAATATCACATTGGCTTTGCTTTGCTATTGGCATTGCAGTTTTAGTTGCGATTGCTTTATTCAGCGCGGACTTAGGAAGCTTATTTATTGTTATGTCATTAATATTTGCATTAACCTCAATACTTGTAGGTGCTGCAATAAGATGGATGTTTTCTGGGCAATTTCATTTATTACCTTGGAAGCGAACATAAGGTTTTTAGTTAGTTTATAAACACTTTAGCCAGCAAAGCGATTCCCAGAATAATACCCATAATTAAAATAACTATTTTAATATAGCCAAAACGACCAGACTGCCAATTGATTTTATCTTCTCTATTGCGTTGTTTTTCCGATGCTCTGAATTTTCCCACATATAAAAATATCGTGAGTGAGAGAACAATAATTAGCCCAAAAAAGAACGTATTAAAATCCACTAGCGACTTCGCAGTTTAGCCAATAATCTCAACATTTCAAGATACAGCCAGATCAGGGTAACCATTAATGAAAACGCTCCAAACCATTCCATGTACTTAGGCGCTCCCATCTCAGCTCCTTGCTCGATAAAATCAAAATCTAGCACTAGATTTAGTGCAGCTATGGCTACGACAAACAGACTAAATCCAATCCCAAATAAGCCATTGGAGTGAATAAAACCGATACCACCTGAGCCAAACATATTCATAATCATACTAATGAAATATAAGACACCTATTCCCATGGTGGCAGAAACGATCATGAGCCTGAAATTTTCAGTAGGTTTAATTATACCCAGTTTATATAACACTAATAATGAGGCGAGAGTACCTAATGTGAGCCCTGTAGCTTGAATTACAATACCAGGGTATTGAGATTCAAATATGGCGGAGATACCACCTAAAAATAAACCCTCCAAAGCTGCATATACTGGCGCTGTTATCGGCGACCATGTTTTTTTAAACATTGTAATTAACGCAAACACAAAACCACCAATGGCACCACCAATGGCGATTGGCATAACTGCTGCTGGATTATTACCTGACTGAAAAAATAGATTCCAAGTATAAACAGCAGTTAATACAAGAATCCCAAGTAAAAAACCTGTTTTATTAACCGTACCTTGCAGCGTCATAGTCTGACCTATGACACGATTTTCATTTTTAAAGGTAGCAGCATTTAGGGCGGGATTGCCAGATCGTCCAAACATTTGTAATGCGTTGTGTTTTGCCATTTTTTATCCTATTAATTCAGTATTATTCTTTGATTGTAATATTCTAGACAGAAAGCTTCAACGTCTAAACTTTAAATGATTTTTGAGCTTAACAGCAAGGATGAATTCATCCTTGCTGAATGACTCAGCCTAACCTAATAATTTACTTTTAGAAGTAAGCTTTATTTTTCTTGGTTTTTTATCTTCCGGAATAATCCTCTCTATTCCAATATAGAGCATACCGTTTGAGAGGGCGGCACCTTTTATAACCATATCTTCGGAAAGAACAAATTTCTTTGTAAAGTCTCTATTTGCTAATCCTTGGTGAAGCAAGCCATCCGAGGCTTCTTTAGCGCGTACACCTTTTATGATTAAGTTTTCACCAGCCAATTCGACATCAATATCTTTCTCATCGAAGCCGGCCACAGCAAGTTCAATCGTATACTGATCATCGTTAACTTTTCGAATATTATAAGGTGGGTAGTTGGCTTCTTTTCCTCTGGAATTAGCTAGTAACTCTAATGTTCCAAAAGTCCTGTCAAATCCAACTGCGAATGGAGAAATATCTCTCCAAATTGTATCAAAGGTTGTATTAACCATTTTGTAACTCCTTTTTAATTAAGCAAGTTTAAGTTTTAAAAATGTAAGCCCCTAAGGCACTCACAAATAATATATGGAGCTAAATCTTCTTATATCAAGCTTAATTTTCAAATTTATTTTGATTCAATGGAAGCTAATTTCAATACTTGTTTCCAGAGTGCGGTATCAATTTCGATATCCTTTGATAGGTTTTTATTTGATCCAGGAAGTCTTGCTTTAGGTTGATTTTCAACCGCAGCGGATAATTTACTAATATGCTCAGAAAATTGATCTTTTTTTCCATTAAAGTCAGGATCAATAAGTATATAAGATTGCCCAAGACTATGTGGCTCACCATCTGTCGTCTTTAACGGCGGTGCATTTACACTGCTTATAGAGCCGGTAAGGGCGGATGCTAGCACTTCAGCCATGAGTCCAAAGCCATAACCTTTATATCCTCCTGATGATAAAAGTGATCCACCAAGAGCGGCTTCTGCATCTGTTGTTGAATTACCATCCTTATCTATTGCCCAGCCTTCAGGGATAGGTTCATTAGCTGCCGCTGCCATACGAATCTTACCAATAGCAATTGCACTTGTTGATTGGTCAAATTGAAAAGCAACTGTCTTGTTAGGTGATGGTACTGCCATTGAAATAGGATTAGTGCCTAATACTGGCATGTTGCCCCCTGGAGGTGAAACACATGCTGGCGCATTCGTAGTGCCTATGCCTATAAGCCCATTTTTAGCTATCTGTGCGGTAAAGTAACCCAGAGAAGTACAGGTATGAGAATGCGCTATCACAAACAGACAGATTCCATTTTCCTTAGCGCTTTTTACTGCAGATTGGAGGCCTTTTGAGAATGCAGCCTGAGCAAACCCATCTTTAGCATCAACATAGACAGTGCTGGGTTTGGGTTGAGTGACTTTTGGTTGGATTTGACCATTCACTCTTCCACTCTTTAGTTGCTTGCAATAACTATCAAGATAATAAAGACCACAGATTTTGTTACTTTCAGCTTCTGCCACTCTGACTGCTGATGCCACTTCTTTGGCAACCCATGATGCGGTGCCATGATTCTCAAGAGCCTTAATTGTATAGCTTTCAATCTCTTTCAAAGTAACGGAAATTTTTGTCATATTTTTAATCGTTTGTAAAATTTGTTTTTGTAAATAAAAATTTGCTTAATGGTTTATCATACTTGAGAGTATTAATTATCACTAATAATTAGCGTAATAAACTTCTGTTTCGAATAATCGGTATATCTATTTGACTAATTATAGTTTGAACTAACGAAAAAATTTGGAGTATGTTTGATGGATTTTTTAAACAAAATAATCTTTACAATAGTATTTCTAGTCATAGCGTCATGTGCGGACAGTAATAATTCTAAATCAATCACAATTGGTACTAATCCAGCTGGGACTTTTTATTATGTGGTTGGAACTGGACTATCAAAATTATTCTCAGAAAAGCTTAATAAGCGAGCTATAGCTCAACCTGCATCTGGCTCAGCTGTTTATGTTCCACTTATCAATAATGGTGAGATGTCATTGGGTTTTAGTACTAGTATTGAAGCTGGTAGTTATTATCAAGGAAAAATGAGTTTACAAGAACAACCAAATCTCAGGGTATTAATGCGTTTTTGGGCGATGCCTTATGGCTATATGGTGAGAGGAGATTCTGATTTATATTTTGTTAGCGATTTAAATGGAAGAAGTGTAGTTGATGAGCAATCTGCAAATATAACTTTAAGCATAGGAAATAGCTCGATGTTAATGGCGTCTGGCTTAGAAAAAGATGATTATAAATCAATCACTGTGGGGGGCTTGCCCCAAGGCATAACGGCGGTTACCGATGGTCTTGCAGATGCTGCTCCTATTGCCCTTGGCCAAGGCAATGTTCGAAAAGCTAATGCCACAACACCAGGGGGCATTCGTTTTCTGGATATGTCAGATATTGAGAATGTACAACAATATTTTGATGGCCTAGGCGAAGGGTTCAATTCATATACAGTTTCAGGGGAAGATCAATTGCCCGGGGCTACTGAGGGTTTGCTCACCGGCTCTGTAGATATATATCTTGTTACTTCATCAGTCATGACAGACCAAGATGCTATGGGGATAGTAAATGTAATAGAAGAAAACTGGAATGATCTTCAAACACAATTTGCCGCCCTTAAAAGAGGTCATCCAAGTCTTTTTGTTGGAAAAAATCACACCATTCCGTTCCATTCTGGAGCTATTAAGTATTATCAAGATAAAAATCGATGGGATGATGAATCTGAAGCAAGAAATCAATTATTACTATCTCGCTATTAATATGCATTAGATAGCGCTTTTATTTTGAAATAATAACAGTAATTATCAGAGTATATTTTTTATGACTTTAGAACGGATATCACTTAAGTTAAAGAATTTTTACTTAGCTTCATTGGTCCTGCTTGGCATGCTTTGGATACTTGATATACCTGTGCGCCTCAATATAGGTGTTGTTACAGCTAGTTATATCTCATTAATGTTAGCAGTATCCATTGCTGCTGGATTTTTGCTAAAACCCTCTTTCAAGGGAAGTACATCAGTTTTACTGGATATTGGTATAGGTTTATTGGCACTAATTTCATGGGGCTGGGTCGCAGTGAATTATATAGATTGGTTAACTGATTTAGCGAATCGAGGCATGGAAAAATGGGTACCAGGTATCATAGCTATAATTCTATTAATAGAGGCACTTCGTCGATTTTGTGGTGCTGCAATTACGATTCTGACGGTTGTGTTTATTGCTTATGGATTTTTTGGCCATAATTTGGGTGGTATTTTCGAAGGTGCTGCGGTTAGTCCTACCAGATTGATACTATATTTTTACGCTGATAGTGGAGGGGTTCCAGGTTTAATCTTGTCGATTGTTTGTTCTGTTGTATTTGGTTTTTTATTAATGGGTGAACTAATGAAGACCAGTGGTGGCGGTCAATTTTTAACTGATATCTCACTGTCATTAATGGGTCATTATAGAGGTGGCCCAGCTAAAGTCTCTATAGTTGCAAGTTCTATATTTGGATCCATTAGTGGCTCAACGGTTGGTAATGTTATGTCTACTGGGGTTGTAACCATTCCTTTGATGAAAAAAACTGGGCTTCCTGGGTATTTTGCTGCTGCAGTTGAAGCGATTGCATCTAATGGAGGTCAACTTGCTCCTCCAGTAATGGGAGCAACAGCTTTCCTGATTGCTGAGTTTCTGGATATCCCCTATCTAGAGGTAGTTGGTGCTGCCGCTTTACCAGCTATCATTTACTACGTGATATTGTTTGCTCAAGTTGATCTTATGGCTAAGGATAATAATCTAAGAGGCTTGAAAAAAAGTGAAACACCTGTATTCGGTAAACTGATCAAGCAAAAAGGATTGCATTTGATTCCAATTGTTAGTTTAATTTTTTTAATGTTTGTAATTGGATTGCAACCAGCAAAATCTGCATTAATGTCTGGCTTTTTAGCAATATTAGCAGGTCTTATCTTACGGACCGTAAGACCGAGCTTATCGTTAATAATGGAATTCTTAGGAAATGTTTCGAAGACACTAATCCCTATCATATTAATTGGTGGTGCAGCGGGAATAATTGTAGGTGTTCTTAATATTACTGGCCTTGGATTCAACTTGACTATAGGTTTGACTGAGATTGGAGCTCAATATGGTTTGCTGGTGATGCTTATACTGACTGGTATCATAGCTATTATATTGGGAATGGGCATGCCTACTGCGGCTGTTTATATCGTTTTATCAGTTGTTCTAGCGCCTGCAGTTATTGAAATGGGTGTTCCAGTTTTAGCGGCACATCTTTTTATATTTTACTTTGGGTTGCTTTCAATGATTACTCCACCAGTTGCTGTCGCATCTTTTGTTGCAGCAGGAATTGCAGAAGCCTCTTTATGGAGAACAAGCTTTACCGCTATAAAGTTAGGAATTGCAGCTTACTTCTTGCCTTTCTTGTTTGTTTATAATGACAGTCTTTTGCTCAGGGGCACATGGGTTGAAATATTATTAATCTTTCTGACTTGCTTGGTTTCTGGCCTCATGATCGCTAGTGCATTGCGAGAGGTTAATTTTAGATCGCCAAATGGTATTTTACGAATGCTATGCTGTGTATGCTTGTCACTGATGGTTGGGAGTGCCACTTTATGGCTTGAGAGGGATTCGATGAATGTATTAATAGTTTTAGCAATCAGCAGTCTCTTATTTGCAGCTCTCCAGAGAATAAATGTATTCAGCGAAGAAAAAAGTAAGTGATGTATTTATGACTGACACAAGATTAAAGATATCCTTAGGATCCTTGCCTTTGAAAAATCCATTGATATGTGGTTCTGGCGAGCATCTTATAGAAGAGGCTGGGATTATTAAGGCACTTAAATCTGGTGCGGCAGCAGTCGTAGCAAAATCTACCAATGAAAGTAAATTAGCTAGACAGCAATTAGATAAAACAGACTATTCATTAGTGAGTCAAAATTTAACACAACAAAATTGGCATAAAGATAAGGGCTTAAAGTCTAGTCTATTTGGAAGATCAGGATTAATAAGTATTGATTCAGAGGACTGGTTACGAACAATTGCGCGTCTTGATAAAAAAGCTGCAGAATATGAGTCTTACGTAGTAGCAAGTCTGATTCCAGCAAGTACATCCTCTTTAATTGAGTATGCAGAGCTTGCTCAAAAACTAGGAATACGTGTTCTGGAGATCAATATAGGTGCTCCGCATGGTATAGAGGCGGATAAAGATATTCGTCTAACATTTGATCCAACTAAAGCAAGTGAGATTATATGTGAGGTAAGAAATGTATTTCATGGGCATTTGTGGGCAAAGATATCAGGGATGAGTGAGAATGTAAGTCAATTGGCTGCTTCAGCTAAAGAAGCAGGTGCGGATGCTGTTGTCATGATGGGTCGAATGATGGCTTTAATACCAGATCTGGATTCAATGAAACCTATATTAGGAACAAAAGGCGCTTATGGAGGTCGGTGGGCTTTACCTATAACCTGTCGTTGGTTGAGCGAAAGTCGTCAAATATTAGGATCAAACTATCCATTAATTGGTACAAATGGTGCGCGAGATGGGTATGATATAGCAAGAATGATGCTAGCAGGAGCCAATGCAGTTGAACAAACTTCTGCAGTTTTTACTGGAGGTTTCGAGGTAATTGAGGAGAATATCAATCAATTAGAGGGGTATTTGCAGGACAAGAGAATGAATGCTTCAGATTTGATAGGCATTACATCTGATCAAGTTGAATCTTATGCAGAGCAGGAACTAAGACCTGATTACTGGCGCAAATTTGTTTCCAGTGATGCATTAAATAAATAATTAATTATTGTTAGGGGTGATGAGGGATGACAAAAAAAGCTAAGTTGTATAACTGGGACACTATCGAGGGAGAAGAGGTTAGGCCAGGGGTATCTAGAAAGGGCTTTCGAGGCGATCAATTCATGATGGTAATGAATACACTTGAGCCTGGTATGGAAATAAACCCTCATTCACACCCATTTGAGCAGGCCGTTTATATAGTTCAAGGTAAAGTTCGTTTTCATGTTGGGGATGAAGTGTTTGAGGGTGGGCCTGGTTCGGTTATAAGAATCCCACCAAATATCGAGCATTATGCCGAACCTTTTGGCGATGAGCCAGTTCTTAATTTGGATATTTTTGCCCCCTTGAGAGAGGATTATATGCATTTAGTTGAGTATCAAAACTTCGATGAGAGCGAGACTTGATTGATGACATCAGACTTTAGAACTCTTGTAAAAAGCGGTAAAGAACTGATTGGAATTTTTATTAAAACACCTAATTATCAGTTAGTTGAATTAGTATCTTCATGTAATTTATCTTTTGTTGTCCTTGATGCTGAGCATGCTCCATTTGATAGGAGTGAATTAGATATCTCAATTATGGCGGCAAAATCATCTAATATTCCAGTTATGGTACGTGTTCCAAAATCAAGTGACGAATATATTCTTAATGCTTTAGATCAGGGGGCGGATGGTGTCCTTGTGCCCCATATCAATTCAATGAATGATGTTAACGAAGTAATTTCATATGCAAAATATCGTGATACTAATTTCCCATTAGGGAAAAGAGGTTTTTCTAATTCGTCAAGGTCTGGTGATTATGGATCCCTATCTTTAATGAAGATGATTGACAGAGCCAACTATAAAACCGCGCTAATTTGCCAGATTGAAGAAAAAGAAGCGGTTGATAATATAGATGAAATTGTCAATCAGGATGGTATTGACTGTCTGTTTATTGGTACTGCAGATTTAGCGGTTTCTTTAGATTGTGAGGAAATTAATGATAGTCGTGTTATTGATGCAATTGATCGAGTTGTCATTGCAGCTAAAAAGTCTAATATTCCACTAGGAATATACCTATCAGACTCAAGTAGAATAGATGTTTGGCGAGAAAAAGGATTTTCACTATTTATAATTGGTTCAGATCAAATGCATTTAAAAAATGCTCTTAAAAATCTAACTGCACAATTAAATTAATTTAACGAGCAATTAATGGATAATTACGAGCAAGCCACTGAAGAGCGAAAGGTTTTAATAGAGCGTTTACTCAAAGGGTCTGTTGATCTTCATTGTCACTCTGGTCCTTCAGTTATGCCTCGCTCTATCGATCATATCGAAGCTGCTAAAGAGGCCTCTGCTGTGGGCATGAAGGCACTTTTGTTTAAAGATCATTATTACTCAGTGACTCCTGTCACCGAATTACTTATGAATCATTTTAGCCACCTAAAAGTTCAGCTATTATCTGGCGTGCCTCTTAATAATACTTCGGGCGGTCTCAATAGATATGCGGTTGACCATGGCATTAATTTAGGAGCTAAATTAGTCTGGATGCCCACTTTTTCTGCTGAAAATCATATTAATGCCCACAAAAAAGATAAAGATTTTGAGGAGAAATTTCCAACTACAAAAGAGGCAATGTTAGCGCCAACGCCATTAAGAGTTACTAATAGTAATGGATTGCTGCTGGATGAAGTAAAGTTTATTTTAGATTTGATTGCTGAAAATGATTTAGTGCTATCTTCGGGTCACTTGCATATTTCAGAAATTTGGCCTCTTTTTAATGAAGCTAAAAAACGTGGTGTGAGTCGTCTTTTATGCAATCATCCCACATATATCGTAGGTGCATCACTTACTGATATTACTCAATTGGTCTCCATAGGCGCATATATAGAGCATTCTATGTGTATGTTTGTTCAGCGTTCTAAGTATAAGTTTTATGAACCAGAAGAATTGAATAATATGATAAAAGCAGCTGGTATTGATAAAACTATACTGGGGTCTGATCTTGGCCAAGTAGGAAATCCATCTCCTGTAGATGGGTTTAGAGCTGTTATTAATATGTGTTTAGATTTAGGCTATAATGAGCAAGAAATTCATCAGCTAGTATCAAAGAATGCTTCTAAGTTGATGGGAATTTAGTCGTATACGACATCACTGATTATCGCTAGTAAATCTATTACTCCTCGCTTGAAGCCAGCAACGCTAACGCGCTCGTCGTTGCCATGAATTCTGGTAAATTCTTTTTCTGGTACGATGATAGGATCAAAGCCATAGCTTGAGATGCCTAAATCTCTGGTAAAGTGACTATCTGTAAATCCAGTGCTAACGCCTGGAGTTACCCTGGATCCGGGGTGTCGTTCACCTGTAACTTTTTCAATGGCTCTGTAGAGTCTAGTGTTTGCAGAAGAGACAGCAGAAGTAAAAGCCATTATAACCTCAATATTCACATCTTGGTTGCTTAGTAATGAGTTAAAATCAGCAATAAAATCCTCAGCTGTTCTGTCAGGAAGTATTCTACAATCTATTTCAGCCCAAGATTCTGGGGGAACTACATTGATTTTATTCGAAGCACCAAAACGAGTTATCGAGCATGTATCTCTTGTTAAAGCGTGTTGACTTGGAGAATGTAATTGTAAATTCTTTAAAAATTTTGGGTCTTTAATAGCTAACGACATATCCGCATAGGCATCAGCCCATTCAGGGGTGGCACTCAAGCTCATTGAAGAAAATACTGCATCAACTGAGGGTATAATCCTTGCTGGAAATGCATGATTCTTAATGGTATTTAAGGCAGTAATCATCTTAGTGACAGAACTAGTTGGATTTGGCATTGATCCATGCCCTGGTGTATCAATGGAAGTCAGTCTTAGCCAGACCGGAACCTTTTGAGTTACTTCAACACTAAAAATTGTCTCTGTGCCGTTAAATTCTCCGCCTCCGCCTTCATTTATTAGTAAACCTGCATTCGCAAATATTTCAGGATGATTTTCTATTAGCCAGCCAACTCCATAGTAACCTCCAGCTTCCTCGTCAGCCGATGCTACAAAGATGACATCACGATTTAGTGGTGCATTATTTCTATACAAACTTAGAAAAGTAGTCAGCTGAGAGATGCCAGTATTTTTCATATCTAGTGCACCTCTTCCCCATATATAGCCATCCATTTCTTCACCAAGTAATGGATCAACTGTCCAATATTTTTGATCAGCAGGAACGACATCAGTATGCTGCAGTAAAATAAGAGCTGGCTCATTGCCCCCTTTTAATCTGGCCCAAATATTTCCTCTACCTGGAGCACTTTCAGCCGTTGTATATTCAATGCCTTCAGCATCAAATATTTTTTTATAAAATTCTACCGCTCTAGATTCATTTCCTGGGGGATTGATGGTATCTATCTTTATAAATTCTTTTAACCATATAACCGCTTGATCCTCCATAGATTTTGCATTTATATTGCTAATAATAAGAAAAGACAAGATGAGGGTAATAGTTTTTTTAGTCATTGAGTATCTCTTTTTATAATAAGGATTTATTGTTTTATTTGTTTCTCAGTTCGTAGCGAGGAGTATAGGTAAACGAGTCCACCTGATATGATTATCGCTAAGCTAAATAGGCCCTCCAAAGGCCTATTGACAATTACAAAGTATAAGGTCCATGCTGTTAAGCTTAAGTATATTAATGGTGGAATAGGAAATGCAAAGGTTTTATATGGCCTAACGAGATTGGGTTGTTTTATTCTCAGAACAAATACTCCTAGAACCGTAGCAAAGGAATTTAATGCAAGTGTGAATCCAGCGAAAATAAGAATAGATTCGAAGCTTGAAGTAATGATAAATATCATAGCAATTAATGATTGCGTATATATGGCAGTAGTTGGAATTTTATCTTCTGTTGTTTTTGACAGGAACTTTAAGATAGTAAAATCTTCACCAATAACTTGAAGTACTCTAGGTCCAGCTAAAGTCATAGCACTTACGGTAGAAATCAGGAGAAGCGCCAGAGCTAACCCTGTAAATTTTGCACCAATATCACCAAAAGCAGATTGAGCTGCTATATATCCTATTTCTAATTTACCTTGCATATTCTCAATGGGCGTCACTGCTAAAAACACATAATTTAAGAGAACATAGAGCACCATGACAATCAATGTTCCTGAGATTAGAATTTTTGGCAGATTTTTTTGCGGGTCTTCTAGCTCGGAACTTAGATAGGTAGCCGCATTCCATCCCGTATAAGCATAACTTACGTAAATTAATGATACTGCAAATGAACCATTTAATATTAGGTCAATATCATCTGAAGAGGGTTGAAAGGAAATAGGTTGAGTATCACTGGAGAGCATAAGTGCGCTCAGGCAAAATAAAATAATAATGGCTACCTTAATTATCGTGAATACTACTTGAAGTCTGCCACTATTTTTTCTGTTGCTTGAATGGGTGATGGCAAGGCTTAAAACCAGCCCACATGCAATAAACTGTCGTACCCAAGGTGTATCAAGTTCGGGAAACAAGGACATTAGATAAGCAGAAAATGTAATGGCAGTAAGAGCAATAGGCGCAGCAAATCCAATGGTTGCCGATACCCATCCAGAGATAAAACCTGCACAGGGGTGATATATTTTTGAGAGAAAGTTATATTCGCCACCCGATCTCGGAAGAGCAGCGCCAAGCTCCGCATATGTCATCGAGCCACATAATGCAATTATTCCACCAAGTACCCAAAGAAGGAGAATTGCAAAACCCGATTGTATATCTAATAATTGAAATCCAAGGCTAGTGAAAACACCAGTTCCAATCATATTTGCAATGACAACTGCAGTTACTGTGGTGTATCGAAATTTTGTAGTGATCACTGCAAGAAAGTCATTTTTATAGTTTGCATAGTTTCTCTGCTGCTTGTTCTAGGATGTCATCTTCTTTCGCAAAGCAAAATCTTAACTTTTGCTCAAAAGGGGGATTTTCATAAAAAACAGATATTGGGATAGATGCGACACCAATTTCTTCAGTTAATTTTTTTGCAAAAGAGGTATCTTTTTCTTCTGAAATTTCACTGTAATCTAATAACTGATAGAAAGAGCCTGCAGAAACTTGATATGTGAATTTAGAGGGCTCTATTAATTTACAGAAATAATCTCTTTTTGCCTCATAAAAATTTGATAAGGAATCAATGTAGTCAGGGTGGGTGTGCATAAATTCAGCTAAACCATGCTGAATAGGTGTTACAACTGAATAGCAGGTCCATTGATGTATCTGTCTCATCTCTTTGCTAAGTTCAATTGGTGCAGCACAATAACCTACCTTCCAGCCAGTTGCATGAAAGGTTTTACCAAAAGAGGAGATTACAAAAGACCGTGACCAGAGCTCATCATGGCTCGCTAAGCTTAAGTGTTTTTTTCCATCAAAAACAATGTGCTCATAAACTTCATCTGACATTATATAAATAGAGGTGTCACGAAGAATGTCGGCTAGTGTATCAAGATCCTCAGACCTTAATATAGCTCCAGTTGGGTTATGTGGGAAATTTAAGATTATTAATTTTGTTTTCTCATTAATGGTGTCTTTTAGCTTTTGCCAGTCAATGTGATAATCGCTTCTTTCTTTTGTTCTTATCAAAGGGACGTGACGAGTGATGGCGCCTGCTAAAACTATATCAGGTCCATAATTATCATAAGCTGGATCAAAAACAATTACCTCATCATTAGGATAAACCACCGCCTGAATGACGCTAAAGAGTCCCTCCGTAGCCCCATCACAAATAGTAACTTCTTGGCGAGCATCAATCGTTCTTCCATAGAATTTTTTGATTTTTTCTGCAATACAATCCTGCAATGCTGGTATTCCTGCCATTGGCGCATATTGATTATTGTCACTACGAATATATTTACATACCAATTCCAGTAATCTAGGGTCTGGATTAAACCCAGGGAAACCTTGGGATAAGTTAATTGCATTATGCTTATTTGAGAGTTCTGTCATTATGGTGAATATTGACGAACCGGCATTCAGTTTACTTTTCACTACTGTGCTCCGAAGATTTTGGCGGTTGCCAATTTGTTGCTAATGGACCTTGATCAAAGATTATCTCTCGATGACCGCTCCAAGTATTTCGAATGGCTTCTGGTGTTCCAATGCCGGCGGCACGTGGATCTCCACTTGGTCCAAACCAATGATTTTGGGGTGCTCCAGTTGTTCTAGCACGCATACCACAATAGGTGGTACCGTTTACTGTCATGCTAAGAATTTTTTGCTGAAAGGAAATCTCATTACTAACTATTGCAGCGGTTAGACGATTGGTAATTCTCTCAAGTATTGAAGTAATTTTAGATAAATCATTATCATCATATTCGACAATGATCTGAAAAGGCCCAAAAAGTTCTGTCGTGATTAGTTCAAAATCATCCCCAAGAATGAGGCTTAAAGGAACTTTTATCGCTGTAGGCTCAAGCATTC
>TARA_B110000438_G_scaffold40357_1_pt1 | contig 14884 bp, 14 predicted proteins | sample TARA_B110000438 | Tara Oceans TARA_B110000438 (sample SAMEA4398413) | marine metagenome | biome: Polar Biome; feature: [MES] marine water layer (ENVO:01000295) within the mesopelagic zone...; material: water (ENVO:00002006), including particulate matter (ENVO:01000060) such as...... | reverse complement strand
ATTTGTTTTCATAATGTAACGAATATTTTTGAGGTATGGAAATCATTTTGTGAATACATTATATTTCGCAGTAACTTAGATATTTAAGGGGGGGAGAAAGATTTATTTTGAATGCAATGAAATATTTAAGAATATAATAAATCATTGATAAATATAATCTTTTTACTATCTAATAAAGTTTAAGTAAATAATATTCTCATAATTATTTAAATTGTGAGAATAAATAATTGCGCACTACTCAGTAAGTAATGTCGTAATTATTAATTTTGACAAAATAAATTAAGGATTCATCGGGTATGGCATTAGCAATTGTTGTAATTCTTTTGGTTGTAGGTTCGGTAGTTTTCCATTTTTTAAGTCCTTGGACGTTCACTCCATTGGCATCAAATTGGAGCTCAATCGACGATACAATTAATCTTACATTTTGGGTGACTGGTTTCGTTTTTGTTGCCATCAACTTATTTATGGCTTACGCCGTAATCAAATACAAAACAGCGCCTGGTAAGAAAGCAACATATGATCCCGAAAACACTAGATTAGAAACTTGGTTAACAATCTTTACCACTATTGGTATTGTTGCAATGTTGGCACCAGGACTTTTCGTGTGGGGGCGTTTTGTTGATGTACCTGAAAATGCGATGCAAGTTGAAGTATTAGGCCAACAATGGCATTGGAGTTACCGTTTGCCGGGTGCAGATGGTGAGTTTGGTAATGTAAGCGGCAAGTTAATAACGCATGATAACCCATTTGGAATGGACTATGATGATCCAGTTGGGCAGGATGATATTCTCATAAGCAGTCCTGAGCTTCATTTACCTCTTAATGTACCAGTTAACTTAAATTTACGTTCAAAGGATGTGCTGCATAACTTCACTGTTGCGCAGTTTAGAGTGAAGATGGATATGGTTCCTGGCATGGTCACTAGCTTATGGTTCACGCCGACAAAAACTGGTCGTTATGATCTTTTATGTGAAGAGTTATGTGGTATCGCTCACCATGCAATGCGTGGAGCAGTCATTGTTGAGGATGGCCAAGATTTTGAAAATTGGGTAGCATCCAACCCTACTTTCAGTGATACACAAATTCGACTCGCCTATAACGCAGAACCAACAACTGCAGCAACACAATACGCTGTTTGTGCAGCATGCCATGGACAACAAGGTGAAGGCATGGCTGTTCTGAATGCACCAAAAATTTCAGGCCAAAGTGAATGGTATTTAAGAAAACAACTGGAAAATTATAAAGGTGGTCTGCGCGGCTCTCATAAAGATGATATTTATGGTCAACAGATGGCGCCAATGTCCATGACTCTATTTAATGATGAAGCTATAGATAATGTAATTGCTCATATTCAAACTTTTCCTGACAATCCTGCGCCAAAAACAATTACAGGCGATATTGAGAGAGGAGAAAAATCTTATGCAGTTTGTGCATATTGTCATGGTGGCAATGCACAGGGTATTAAAGAAATGAATGCTCCTAGGATGGCTGGTATGACTGACTGGTACTTGCAAAGACAGCTAAAGAATTTTAAGCATGGAGTCAGGGGTCAACACCCACAAGATTATTATGGCAAGCAGATGAGCTTTATGGCAAGAATTCTTCAAGATGATAAGAAAATAGATGATCTTGTGGCATATATAAATACATTATAAGAAGAGCTTAGTATAAATATTTAATTTCAAATCGATAGAAAAGTAAGGGGAGCCGAATGGCCTTTGTAGCATTTGCAGATAGAGATCATGAGCAAGAACATCATGATCCACAAACATTTTTAACAAAATATGTATGGAGTCAAGATCATAAGGTAATTGCCATTCAATATGGTGGGATCGCTATTCTAGTGGGCTTAATTGCTTTAGCTCTATCAATATTAATGCGATTGCAGTTAGGGTTTCCAAATAGTTTTGCGGTAATTAACCCTGAAAGTTATTATCAATTTGTCACGATGCACGGCATGATAATGGTGGTATACCTACTAACCGCTCTCTTCCTTGGTGGTTTTGGAAATTATCTAATACCATTGATGTGTGGAGCGCGTGATATGGTCTTTCCGTTTCTAAACATGCTCAGCGTTTGGTTTTATCTTCTGTCTGTAATAATACTTCTTGCTAGTTTCTTTGTTCCTGGAGGAACGACTGGTGCTGGATGGACGCTCTATCCGCCTCAATCAATTTCTGGGGGCACACCCGGAGCTGGAATGGGAATTATATTGATGCTCGTCTCGTTAGCAGTATTTATTGTTGCTGCCACGATGGGTGGATTGAATTATGTCACTACTGTTTTACAGGCTAGATGCAAAGGCATGACACTTATGCGCATGCCTCTATCAATATGGGGCATCTTCATGGCTACCGTATTAGCTTTACTGGCTTTTCCTGCGCTCTTAGTAAGTGCAATCATGATGATTCTAGACACCACAATAAAAACGAGTTTCTTTATGCCAGCGATGATCTCTGCTGGTGAACAGTTGAGTTACAATGATGGAAGCCCAATATTATTTCAGCATTTGTTCTGGTTCTTTGGGCATCCTGAGGTATATATAGTTGCTCTCCCAGCATTTGGACTTGTATCAGATGTATTAGCTACACACGCTCGTAAAAATATCTTTGGATACAGAATGATGGTTTGGGCGATCCTTGCGATTGGTGGTCTTAGTTTTATAGTTTGGGCTCACCATATGTATGTTAGTGGAATGAATCCATACTTTGGATTTTTCTTTGCTACCACAACGCTAATCATCGCTGTACCAACAGCATTGAAGGTATATAATTGGGTGCTAACGCTCTGGCAAGGTAATATTCATCTCAGAGTTCCTATGTTGTTCGCTATTGCTTTTATCTTTACATTCATACATGGAGGTTTGACCGGGATTTTCTTAGGTAATGTTGTAATTGATTTGCCGTTATCTGATACATATTTTGTGGTCGCACATTTTCATATGGTGATGGGTGTTTCTCCAGTATTAGTGGTATTCGCCTCCCTTTATCATTGGTTTCCTTTAATGTCTGGTAAAATGTATAACGAGACACTGGGAAAATGGCATTTTTGGCTCACATTCCTAGGAGCATATTCGGTTTATCTGCCAATGCATTACCTGGGTTTCCAAGGTGTTCCTCGCCGTTATTTCTCAATGGGTACAACTGACTTTTTGCCAGAATCTGCACAAATGTTAAATGCGAGTATAACGATCTCTGCAATTATACTAGCTTCTGCTCAATTACTATTTTTTATAAATATCTTTATTAGTCTAAGAAGTGGAAAAAAAGCGGAGAAGAATTGTTGGGGCGCTACATCGCTTGAATGGTTGACTCCTGATCAACCTCCAAAGCATGGAAATTGGGGTCATGACTTACCTGAGGTTCACCGATGGGCTTATGATTACAGTGTTCCAGGACAAGAGCAAGATTACACACCACAGACTGTCCCAGCAAGTGAAGTCCCTGTAGGTCGAGAGCATGGGGTAAGTACTGGTTATGCATTTGAGGATGTTAAAGAGAAATGACAATAACGCTTATATTTCTGGCTGTTATTATGGCAACTTTAATCTTTTGGTTGTTAAGACAGACTCTTAATATGCAGCCTTGGGTGTCTGATGCTGAAGCTGACGCTGTGTCAGGAATGTCTCTTAAATCTAATACACAGACAATCGGTCTTACTACATTTTTAGCTGTTGCTACTTCAATGTTTGCATTATTTGCTAGTGCATATACATTGAGAATGACTATGCCAGATTGGAGTCCAATGAATGAGCCAGCAGTACTTTGGATCAATACAGGCTTTTTAGTGTTTGCAAGTATTGCTTACCAGTGGACTAGCTCAATTGGTCTAAAAAGAAATGCAAAACAAATTAGATTGGGATTAATCATTGCAGGATTTTTTTCAATCCTTTTTCTTATTGGTCAATATATTGCTTGGCAACAACTGATTGATAAGGGTATGTATGTTAATACGAACCCCTCGATCGCATTTTTTTATGTTTTAACAGCTATGCATGGATTGCATCTTTTGGGGGGTCTTTACGTCTGGGCTAGATCAGTGATTAGAGTATCTAAAGACACTGATATAGAATCTATTCGCATAAGCGTAGATCTATGTACTGTATATTGGCATTTTTTATTGCTGGTTTGGGCATTGTTATTTAGTTTAATGATTTCAACTTAATGAAGAAGAAGGATTATATATGTCAGATGCACCTATGACAGAAGCAGTAGAAGCTGGAGATACCTTTGCAGGTGCAGTTGCTGACTATTCTGCTGATAAACAAGCTTTTCATGTGCCTTGGGGTAAGGCAATGATGTGGATTTTTCTATTAAGTGATACATTTATATTTAGTACCTTTTTGATAGGTTATATGACAGTAAGAATGTCTGTTCAAGACCCTTGGCCACTGACTAGTGAAGTATTCGCATTGAGCATGGGTGGAGAGCCAATTCCATTATTACTTATCGCTATAATGACTTTTATCCTAATTACCTCAAGTGGAACGATGGCGATGGCTGTGAATATGGGTTATCGAAAAGAAAAAGAAAAGACATTTTGGCTGATGGTGGCAACTGCATTACTGGGTGCTTCATTTGTGGGAATGCAAATGTTTGAGTGGACAAAGTTGATTGTCGATGAAGGTGTCAGACCTTGGTATAATCCGATGGGTGCTGCTCAATTTGGGTCTGCCTTTTTTATGATTACGGGTTTTCACGGATTGCATGTTACAGGTGGTGTAATTTATTTGCTTGTAGTTGCTTTTAGAGTAAAGAATGGTTTCTATGAGAGACGTGGTAATAACTATGAGATTGTTGAAATAGCCGGCCTGTATTGGCATTTTGTCGATCTTGTATGGGTATTTATTTTTGCATTTTTCTACCTATGGTAATGATGGGAGTATTTTCAAATGTCAGATTCTGAACAAAATCAACATCCTTTGAGCATCTATTATTCAGTATGGATATTACTATTTGTGGTCAGTGGATTTTCGTATGCGGTTGATTATTATCAACTTCAAGGCACATTGAGATGGTCATTAATTTTGACTTTTATGTTTGTTAAAGCTTATTTCATAACTGCTATCTTTATGCACATGACATGGGAAAGAAAGGCATTACAATTAGCTATTTTAGTACCGCCAGTTTTTGTTGCGGTATTTATAGGCCTTATGGCCATAGAAGGTGATTACACATTTCTAACGCGTGTGGAATTTTTCACTGAAAGCGATTTTGTCCCTGTTTATCATAATAGCGGTGCTGAGCACTAATCTAATCGATGGAGTTGGCTATTTTAGTTGTTATGATAGCTACTTCTTCGGATATTTTCTTTGTGTCTAAAGTGAAAAATTGATCTTTATGCATCAATAGTTTGCCATCAACAATCACAGTTTCAACATCTTGTTCATCTGTTACATAGACTAAATGGGATGTTATGTCATAATTTGGTTGATGGTGAACGTCATCGAATGCTACTTGTATTATATCAGCCTTCATTCCAATTTCGAGTCGACCTATTTCTTTTTCTAGGCCGATTATTTTTGCAGCATTAGCAGTGGCCATTCGTAATACAGTTATGGCAGGTAAAACTTCTGGATCCATTTTTGTAACTTTTTGAAGAAGTGCTGCTAAACGCATTTCCTCCCACATATCTAAATCATTATTACTCGCCGCTCCATCAGTACCTAAACCAATAAGAATACCAGCATCTAACATTTCAGTGATTGGCGCTATACCACTAGCTAATTTCATATTAGATGTAGGATTATGAATCACCCCAACATTTCGTTCAGCTAGAATTTTAATTTCTTTTTTTGTTGGCCACACCACATGAGCTGCGATAGTTCTCCCATTAAAGAAATCGATTGAATCAAGCGCTTCGATGCTCGTCATTCCATAGGTTGACTTAGAATAGTTTAATTCAAATTCAGATTCAGATAAATGAATACTGATTGGTGTATCAGTGAGATTAGCTATTCGACGCGTCTCTTTTAATTGATCAAGATCTAAAGTATAGATCGCATGAGGACCTAAAATTGGGGTGATAGTAGGAATTTTATTTTTCCAATGATCAATGTATTCCTTGCCCCCATTAATAGCATCTTGAGCATTTTCAGCATTAGGTGTTTGGTTATTACTAACTGTTGATGATATTAGGCCTCTAAGGCCACACTGAGCAACAACTTTAGAAATAACATCTGGATAGAAATACATATCAACAAATGTTGTAGTGCCACCCCTGATCATCTCCCAGCATGCCAGTTCTGTACCAATTCTGACAAACTCAGAATCCACAAATTCTTGTTCTAATGGAAATATATAATTATTTAACCAATCAATGAGTGAGCGATCATCAGCAATACCTCTAAGTAATGTCATTGCAGCATGAGAATGTCCGTTGATTAATCCAGGCAGAGCAATTTTATTTTTGCCTGAGATTCGCTGATCAGTTCGATATTTTTGAGCTATGATTTTTTTATCATCTATATCTATAATCAGACCATTATTTATAGCAATAGCTGAATTTTTGAGAATAATATCTGAGGTGTTCATAGTGAGGATGTGATCTGCTTCTAATATAATATCTACATCATATTTTTCAGAATTGAATTCTTGATTACAGGAGCTTGATGAAAATATTACAAGAAAAAGTAAAAAGTAGGGTAAATTTATAATTTTATGCATGATATTTTGATGTGTGTTTTAAATTAATAAGATAACCTATAGTATAATTATTTTAAAAACTAAAGCCCTTTTTTTTGAATATAGATCAAATGGAGAATATATATTATTAGTCTATTAGGTATTGGTGTGATCTTAGCTATAGCTTGGATTTTTTCTGAAAATCGTAAAGCGATTAACATCAAAGTGATCGTAATGGCATTTTTGTTACAATTTTTAATTGCATACTTTGTTATAAGAATTGATTTTGGCAGACTCGTTATTCAAACACTTAGTAATGGGGCCAGACATATTATTGATTTTTCTCAAGAAGGTGTCTCGTTTGTATTTGGGCCATTAGCAAATGAATGGAGTTTTGCGATTAATGCACTTCCCGTAGTAATTTTTCTATCCGCATTAACTGCAGTGCTTTATCACCTTCGAATAATGCAGATATTTGTAACTGTAATTGGTGGCGCGCTTAATAAGATACTGGGTACCAATATCATTGAGTCAATGAATGCTGCGGCGAATATATTTCTAGGAATGGATAGTTCACCATTAGCTGTGAAACCCTATCTAAGTCGAATCAGTGATGCTCAAATGTTTGCAATAATGGTTTCAGGGTTAGCATCAGTAGCAGGTACGGTACTTTTAGCATATGCACAAATGGGTGCTCAGCTAGAATATCTTCTGGCAGCGTGCTTTATGTCAGCACCGGGCGGTTTGCTTATGGCAAAAATTATAATGCCTGATGATTCTAATAATGATCCTGGGCTTAACGATATAGATATCAATGCCACAAAAAGCCCTCACACAAATATAATCATGGCAGCTGCAGTTGGTGCAAGTGACGGCGCCAAATTGGTAGTTAGTATTGGTGCTATGTTAATTGCTTTTGTTGCGTTAATTGCCATGATGAATAGTTTATTTGTAAGTATGGGCTCTTTAGTTGGTATTGAAAATATGACTATGCAGAAAATTCTTGGATGGATTTTTTCACCAATTATGTATCTTCTCAGTATTCCTTGGGATGAAGCACAAGCAGCTGGTGCATTATTTGGGGAAAAATTAATTTTAAATGAGTTTGTTGCTTTCAGTCATTTGAGTGAATATTTATCTGGTATGAGTGAAAAAACCATCGTCATTGTCACTTTTTCTTTGTGTGGATTTGCTAACTTTGCCTCAATTGCCATTCTAATGGGCTCAATGGGGATTCTGGTCCCAGAAAGGAAAGAATTTATTGCTCGCTTTGGCCTCAAAGCAGTACTAGCTGGTTCTTTAGCAAATCTGATGAGCGCAGCATTTGCTGGCTTATTATTTGTTTCTTAAAGAGGTTACTTATATTATGCGTGAAAAAATAATTATTGATTGTGATCCAGGTCAAGATGATGCCGTTGCTCTTTTCTTGGCAATGGCCTCTTCTGATGAACTAGATATCCTTGGTATTACTGCCGTGGCAGGGAATGTTCCTTTAGAGCTTACACAGAGAAATGCCCGAATTATTTGTGATATTGCTGGGAATGAGGATATGTCAGTTTACGCGGGCTGCTCAAGACCTATGCTGCTAACTCTAGAGACTGCTGAAAATGTGCATGGTTTGTCAGGTCTAGATGGAGTCGATATTTATGAGCCAGCTAAAAAAATTAATAAGATGCATGCGGTAGATTTTATTATAAATACACTGAAAGCATCGGCAGATAAATCAATCACTCTAGTTCCAACTGGTCCTTTGACTAATATAGCTATGGCTATAATTAAAGAACCATCAATATTAAATAATATTAAACAAATTGTATTAATGGGAGGAGCTATGCGAGAAGGGGGTAATCTTTCGCCTTCTGCTGAGTTTAATATTTTGGTTGATCCTCATGCTGCTCATGTGGTCTTTGATTCTGGACTGCCGATTATTGTAATGAGTTTGGATGTTACCCATCAAGTACTCACTTCCAAAGAAAGAGTAGCTAAAATCAGTAAGATAAATAATCCAGCTGCTCAAGCAACAGCTGGAATGCTTCAGTTTTTTGCAAGATATGATTCTGCAAAGTATGGAATTGATGGCGCTCCCCTTCATGATCCTTGCACCATTGCTTGGCTTTTGAAACCTGATTTATTTCAAGGAAAACCTTGTCATGTAAGCATTGAGACTGGATCAAAATTAACTATGGGCCATACCGCGGTTGATTTCTGGGGTGTTGGAAATACCAAGCCCAATGTTACTTGGATGCATACTATTGATGCGGATGGCTTTTATGCATTATTAACTGAGCGCTTAAGGAATTTTACCTAAATATTATTATATTTTATATTCTTGAATAATTGTCTTATCTAGCCTTGCGCCAACTTGTTGTATGACTTTTGAGGCTGCCCATGAACCTATTTGTGCACACTCTTGGAGAGCCTTCTTCTGAGTTAAGCCATACAGAAAGCCGGCAGTATAAGTATCACCAGCACCTGTTGTGTCAACTATATTATTAGTAATAGTTGCTTTTTGCTGAATAATATTAGCTCCATTAACGATTGTGGAGCCTTTTTCGCCTTGCGTAATAACAAAAAGTATATTTTCATGCGAGGAAATTTTCTTGATCATCTCTCCTTCAGAGCTTGCCTTTGTTAAAGCCATCGCTTCATCCTCATTTCCAAAAACAATATTTATACCTTGGCTAATTATATCTTTAAAAGCCTGATGATGCCTTTCAACACAAAATGAATCTGATAGAGATAATGAAATTTGTGTTTTTGTTTTATCTCTTAAGGTTATAGTTTTTTCGGCGATAGAGCGTCCATCTTTAATATCCCATAGATATCCTTCGAGCAAGATTATTCCAGGCTCACCAATCGTATTCTGGTTGATATCACTCGTAGCTAGCTCTGTGCATGCACCTAAGTAGGTTTGCATAGTTCTTTGTCCATCCTTAGTTATCAGCACATGACTCCTGGCAGTCGGAGATCCACTCTCAGCGGGAACTAATTTCACACCAATACCTAGAGATTGCATATCCTTAACGAATATTTGGCCTAATGAATCATTTTTTACTTGACCAATATAACCCGCCTCACCACCAAAATTTGAAAAACAAGCAACCGTATTTGCAACAGATCCACCTGACATTTCTTTTTTATTTGATAATTTTCCATATAAATCAGACGCAGTTATTTCATCAATTAATATCATAGATCCTGGTTGTGCTTTAAGTTCTGCTAGAAACTCATCCGATACCTGTGCCAAAATATCGACAATTGCATTACTTATACCTAAGAGTTGAACTTTATCTGACATTGGATTTTTCCTATTATAAATTTATAAAAGAGGCTTATTTTTATCTTCTAAGTACATATTATAGGTGTATTATTTAGGTTAGGCATCATTTTATAGCAGTATTTAATATGGAAAAAATTTTTCTTACAGCTCAAGAGTTACTCGATGACTCCCATCGTCTTGGCTTACGGGTCATTGATAGTAAATACGTGCCAACATTCTTGCTAATTCTTTGGCGTGGTGGAGGGCCAATTGGAATAGCTATCCATGAATTATTGAAATTTAAAAATATCGATACTAATCATATGGTGTTGAAGACCTCCTCATACAATAATTTTGAGCAATCAAATCAGATTTATATCGATGATATGAGTAATTTAGTAAAGAATATTTCGCAAGAAGATAAATTATTAATTATCGATGATATTTTTGATTCTGGAAGAACTTATGCTGCAGTTTTAAGTGCACTAGATGATCAATGTGGTGATAATCGCCCATCTGAGATTCGCTTGGCTGTTCCTTGGTACAAACCAGAAAAAAATAAAACTAAATATATTCCCGATTATTTTTTACATACAACGGATCAGTGGGTTGTTTTCCCGCATGAGCTAGATGCCCTCAATAATAGGGAATTAGCTATTCATAGGCCAGTTTTGGAAATGAAAAATAATCTTAATGAGTAATAAGTTATCTATCTGAATAATCAATAGTAAGAGAATAGTTATGAAAAAAAATTCGATGGACGCAAATCAAAAAAATCCTCTGGATATCATCTTATCTGAAGCGCCAAATTTTTCAGTTCATGAAGCTATCGATATAGTTAAAAAGAATTATGGATTAGATGTAACAGCAAAAAAACTTGTAAGTGAGAGAGATCAAAATTTTCTAATTAGTACAGCTCTTGAAAAAAAATATGTTTTGAAAATAGCAAATTGCGAAGAAGATCCAATCGTCACTGATTTCCAAATTAAAGCTCTTTCGCATATTGCACTTAAAAAAGATAATTCTATTATTACCCCTGAAATAAAGAATACAAAATTGAATATTGATTCAATCCAAATAAAAAAAGATGCGAAGGTTTACAAGGCAAGGATAGTTACATATATAGATGGAGAGCCTTTGTGGTCATCAGATAATTCAATACCAGATCTTTATCTAGCAAGTGATATGGGAAGATATTTGGCATGCTTAGGCAAAACATTAAAAGATTTTAATCATCCAGGATCTAATCAAAGTTTGTTATGGGACATGAAGCAAGCATTATTTTTGCGTGAAATAACGAATCATATTACAGAAAATAACTCTAAAGAAATGGTAAATGAAGTCTTAACATCCTTCGAAAATTACGCATTGCCGGTTTTTGATTCTTTACGCTGGCAAGTTATTCATAATGATATGAATCCAGATAACATATTGATTGATACGAAAGGAGTGAGACGAGTCTGTGGCGTTATAGATTTTGGTGATATGGTTTATTCTCCTTTAATTATTGATCTTGCTGTGGCGGCTTCTTATTTAGATACGGATGATGGTAATCCGCTATATTTAATGAATAATTTTATTGCGGGATATAACAATGTCACAAAGCTTAAGCTTGATGAGATAAATATTTTATTTGATTTAATAAAAGTGCGTCTAGCAACGACAGTTGCTATTGCTGCATGGCGAAAATCATTTCGTGATGAAGACGATCCATACTTAGTGCTCAACTCTGATGATACGTCTGCTAAATTACTTGGTAGAATGCTTGAGATACCTCGTGAACATGCAATTCAGACGTTTAGACAGATTTGTGCATCCAATGCTTAAAAGAAAGTTACAACAACTAATATTTAAAGTTGTTCATATAAAACCAAATGAAATTCGAGCTACTTTATTGTCTTTTTGTTTTGTTTTTTTATTAATGACTGCTTACTTTATTCTCAGACCACTCAGAGATGCCATGTCGAGTGATTGGTCAGATCCTGAGTTAAGTTGGTTATGGACTTCGACTTTTTTCTTCAGTTTTATTGCTGTTACTTTGTATGGAGCAATCATATCTAGAGTTAAGTTAAAATATGTAGTTCCAGGCGTTTATATTTTCTTTTCACTGTCATTTATTTTATTTTATTTATTTGCTGCAGTAACTCCCGATCCTGATTTTTTAAATAAATGCTTTTATGTATGGCTTAGTGTATTTAGCTTATTCCATGTGTCTGTTTTTTGGAGCTTTATTTCAAATTTATTTTCAACTGAACAAGCACCTCGCTTATTTAGTTTTATTGCTTCAGGCGCAAGTATTGGCGCTATTTTTGGTCCTGCAATACCAATTTTATTCGCAAGTGACCTTGGTGTGATGAATTTACTATTAATTGCTGCTGTAATATTGCTGCTTCCCGTACCTATAATTAATCATCTTGAGTCACTAAAAAATACAGAATTAGGCAATAAAAATTTAGATATTAAGCGATCCAGTAAAAAATTAGAAAAAGATCTTTTGTCTGGGTTTTTGACACTTATTAAAGATCCATATCTTGTTTCAATTGGAGTATTTATCTTACTTTATGTTGCAATGAACACATTTATTTATTTCGAGCTTAGAAAATTTTTAATTGATTTTGATAGTAATACTCGAACCCAAATATGGGCTTCGATTGATCTTGCCGTCAATTTATTGGCTATAACAACCGCAATTTTTGCAACCAGCAGAATAGCCACACGCTTTGGAATGCCAATTACTTTGGCAATAATCCCTCTACTAATGATTTTTGGTTGGATGGCAGTAGCTGTTTCTCCAGTATTAATGGTTTTGATAGGCTTGCAAATATTAAGAAGAGCTGGGAATTACGCAATCACTAAACCAGGTAGAGAAATGTTATTTACGATGGTCAGTAATGAGGCCCGTTATAAGGCAAAACCAGTTATTGACATTGTGATTTATCGAGGAGGTGACATGCTTACAGCTTGGTTTTATACATTACTAACGGCATCATTTGGTCTTGGTTTGAATTTAATTGCATTAATTGCTGCTTGTTTGGCTAGCTTGTGGGCTTTTACAGGCGTTTATCTAGGAAGAAAATATAATATTCAAAAAGATATAGTCATCTAGTACGAAAGTTTATTAATTAAGGAATTATTTATTATGTCTTATGAGTCATTGCAACAGTTAGCATCAGCCATACGAGATCGTCGAACGATTAAAATATTCGAACAACGAGCAGTGGATCACAATATTATTAGAGATGCCATCGAAGTCGCTCGATGGGCGCCAAATCATCATCTAACTGAACCTTGGCATTTTTATCTTTTAAATGATGATGCAATTAAAAATAGTATTGATCTAATTCGTATTATCGTGACTGAAAAGAAGGGTGAAGAAATAGGTAATTTTAAAGCAAAGGATGCAAAAAAAAGACCAGGATGGTTGGTTGTTACTTGCAAAAAATCTGAGGATGAGCTGACACAGCAGGAAGATTATGCAAGTGTTTGCTGTGCTATACAAAATTTTAGCTTGTATCTGTCTGAAGCAAAACTAGCGTCCAAGTGGGCGACGGGCTCAATAATTAGAGATCAACGTTATTATGATTTATTGAAAATAGACAGTAATAATGAATTCATCGTGGGGCTCATTTGGTATGGGTATCCTAAAATTTTACCAAAACAGAATCGCAAGGAAATAGCTGAAATTATAACCTATATCGATTAAGTCAAATTCAAATCTAAAACATGCTGCTTTAAGACTTTATAGCTCAACAGATAGATTATTAAAGTCAAAAAACCAAAAACTGCCATTACTAAAATGGTATTTTTTATTGAATGATTATAGATAATACCTGTGAAGATAGAACCTATTGAAGAGCACAAATTTTGAAGCGTACCAATTATTGAGGCTGCTATTCCAGCTATTTTTGGCACTGGATCAAGAGCCATAGCCGTCGCATTAGAAATTAAAAAGCCAGTGCCAAGCATATATATGCATATACTAAACCAAAGCCATATGAAGTTAGCTTGATTCTGCCAGGCAAAATAAATCAGCATTATGGCGCCAAGCCCAACAAATAGTGCTCCGATACCTGTTATTGTTAATATATTATATTTTTTTAGTAAGCGTCTATTAATGACTGAACCAATTAAGACGGCCAGGCCAGCTAGTGCGAAAATTGGTCCAAACCATTTAACTGGAAAATTGTATATTCCAATAATCAATGAGGATGAAGCTGTAATCAAGGACATATAACCCATCGTTGGAATTACAACTAACAACATACCGATAATACTTTGCTTGTGAGTGAAAAATTCTCTTATACCATTAAATAATTGTTGTTTGATATGCCTATCTTTGTCGGGTTTTTTTGTTTCATGTAGCCCTTTATTGATACTGAAGAATATTATAATGCCAAATATTGTGATTGCTATAAATGGGGCACGCCAATTAAACTGCGATACCAAAAAGCCACCTATAATTGGTGCCAGCATCGGCGTTGCTGTAAATATCATAACCATAACAGATAGAATGCTAGCTGCTTTTTTGCCACTGGCAATATCCCTGACTATAGCTCGAGATACAACCACCCCAACTGAGGCACCTAATCCTTGAAGAAATCTTCCAAGTAACATTATTTCTATTGATGTGGCTAAGGAGGTAATAACACCAGCCAATATGAAGATTAAAGTTCCACTTAGCAATATAGGGATTCTACCAATACGATCAGATAGCAAACCAGCAGGCATTTGACCAAGTGCAATGCCTGCCATAAATGAACCAATAATGAACTGTCCTGTGGATAAATTACTGGAAAGATCAATCACCATATCGGGTATTGAAGGAAGGCTCATATCGATTGATAAAGCACCTATACCGGTTAAGCAGCCAAGAACAATGATGAATCTTCGCTTTACTGCAAATTCAATATTCATTTAATAGGTTTTTAATAATTTAATTAAATAGAGGAAATTCTAATGATACAGAAAAGTAAACTCAGTTATTTGCTTATATATTGATTAA
>TARA_B110000438_G_scaffold120016_1_pt1 | contig 14904 bp, 10 predicted proteins | sample TARA_B110000438 | Tara Oceans TARA_B110000438 (sample SAMEA4398413) | marine metagenome | biome: Polar Biome; feature: [MES] marine water layer (ENVO:01000295) within the mesopelagic zone...; material: water (ENVO:00002006), including particulate matter (ENVO:01000060) such... | reverse complement strand
CTGCAAATGTCTTTGACTGGTATCTGGATACTCAATTCTAGAAGGTTCATAGAGATAGATAATTATATAAGGGATCCCAGCACATTCAGCCTTTAATAAAGGTGCATGATCCTGAGAACGAAGGTCCCTTTTTAACCAAACAATATTTACAGCTTTTGAATTCAACACCAGAGTTGTTTTTTACATTTTAAAATTACAATTTTTCAATCAATGATAAACATCAACTTTAGTGGTAACTAAATATTTAATCGAAAGGATCTACTTAAATATCGTGAACTAGATAAATTATTTGCATTATCTTTAAGTTAAAACTAATAAACGTTTAATATGAAAAATTTATTTATAATTATCATTACTTCTTTATTCCTAGTTGACTGTGATAATTCTAAACCTATGATGAATCAGTGGTCAGACAAAAGCTCTGAATTTGGAGGAGTTCCTGCGTTTGATAAAATGTCTCCTGAGCTAGTTAAAGAAGCAATGCTTAAGGGAATGGAAATGAGCCTCGAAGATATTGATAACATTGCAACTAATTTAGATGCCCCAACTTTTGAAAATACTATTGAAGAAATGGAAAGGTCTGGTAAACTTTTAAGTGATATTTATCCATACTATGGAATATTATCAAGTAACATGTCTAGTCCAGAATTTAGAAAAATACAAAGTGAATTAGCTCCTAAGTTATCTGAGTACTCCTCATTAATCAGTCAAAATGAAAAATTATTTGAAAGGATCAGCTCTATTTATGAAGCTTCTAAAACTAATCCTTTAGAAAGTGACCAACAAAGAGTTTTAAATTTAAGGTACAAGAGTTTTGCTATGAACGGAGCTGCTTTAGATAAGGATAAAAAAAAGAGATATGCAGAAATTAATCTAGAGCTTTCTAAACTTTACAATGATTTTTCTAACAATGTATTACACGATGAAGAAAACTATGTTACTTATTTAGAAGAATCTCAATTAGTTGGTTTATCTAACGGATTTATAAAATCTGCTCAAAAAATTGCTCAAGACAAAGGTTTTGAAGATAAATTCGCAATAACTAATACAAGATCGTCAATGGATCCTTTTTTAACCTATTCCACTAATAGAACACTTAGGGAAGTTGTATGGAAAAACTATTATTCCAGAGGAGACAATGGAGATGAGTTTGATAATAATCAAATTATAGCTGAAATATTAAAATTAAGAAAAGAACGAGTTGGTTTAATAGGTCATCAAAATTATGCTCAGTGGAGGCTTCAAGATAGGATGGCTAAAAAACCTGAAAATGCAATGGCATTGATGGAAGCAGTATGGCCTGCTGCAATAGCGAGAGTTGATGAAGAAGTTGATGATATGCAAAAAGTTGCTGATGAAACTAGCATTGATAAAATCATAATAGAACCTTGGGATTACAGATTCTATGCAGAAAAAGTCAGAAAAATAAAATATGATTTAGATTCTGAAGAGGTAAAGCAATATTTACAATTAGATAAATTAACTGATGCTATGTTTTATGTTGCAGGGGAATTATTTAATTTTAAGTTTATAGCATTAGAGAAAGGTAAAATTCCTGTATTTCATCATGATGTAAATGTTTGGGAAGTTGAAGATAAATTGTCTGGTGAACATATTGGATTATGGTACTTAGATCCATACGCTAGAGAAGGTAAAAGATCTGGGGCTTGGGCTACAACCTATAGAAGTCATACAACAATAGACGGAAAAACAAATGTTTTAGCATCTAATAATTCTAATTTTGTTAAACCAGCTCCAGGTGAAGCATTATTAGTTTCTTGGGATGACGCTACAACTTTCTTTCACGAATTTGGACACGCATTACACTTTTTCTCATCTAATGTGAAATATCCAACACTAAATGGCGGAGTGAGAGATTATACGGAATTTCAATCACAACTTCTTGAAAGGTGGTTATCTACAGACAGAGTAATAGATAAGTTTTTAGTTCATAATAAGACTGGAGAGGCGATGCCTAAAGAATTAGTGGCTAAAATAAAAAAAGCCTCTAAATTTAATCAAGGTTTCGATACAACGGAATATTTAGCCTCTGCAATTATGGATATGAAATTTCATTTAGCAGATCCATCCAAGTTAGATGTAGATAAATTTGAAAGAGAAACATTAGCAGATCTAAAGATGCCCTCTGAATTACCTATGAGACATAGAACACCACACTTTGGACATGTTTTTTCAGGTGAAGGGTATGCAACTGCTTATTATGGTTATATGTGGGCAGATGTATTGACTTCTGACGCTTCAGAGGCATTTGCTGAAGCTCCAGGCGGTTTTTATGACAAAGATCTTGCTAAAAAATTAGTTGATTACTTATTTTCACCAAGAAATTCAATTGACCCTGCAGAAGCTTACCGACTTTTTAGGGGAAGGGATGCTAAAATTGAAGCTTTAATGAGAGATCGTGGTTTTACGCTTTAAATCTGAATATTTTTTTGAATTATTTAATTATATCTGGGTCCCATTGATAGACTATTGTGTCCATAACCAATTTTTATAAATTTCTGATTTTTAATTAATTCAAAATCGTTTATAACATCATATACTTCAATTCTTCCGTGTGCAGGACTTCCCAAGAACAATTTATCACCCTCAGGTGAAAATTCTATTCCTTGACTCCCCCCTGCTGCATCTAAATAATAAAGTACTTTTGGGTTTTCTGACGAAACATCCAATACTGCAAGGCTATTCTTTCTTTTTTCCAGACAAGTTGCAACTGCCATTTTTCCATTTGGATGAAAAGCAAAACTTTCTATACCATCACCAACTTGTTTGATAACACCTGTTATTTTAGGTTTTTTGAGTGTAAGGTCTGCAATTAAAATATCTGCAAAATCAATTCCATTATCGTAGGTACGTTGACTAATAAGAGCTTTTTTTCCGTCTGGTGAAATTCTTAAAATACCCCCCATTATTTGGTAACTTGAATTAACAGAGGAATCGATTTCTAATTTGTGTTTATAGATTACCTTATTACCGACAATATCAAACCATTCTGGTTTTGTAAGCTCAGTATTCCAATCTTTAGATCTGCTAGTTAAAATATTTTTACCGTTTGGATGTATCCAAAAACAGCCTTGACCATATGGAATTTTACTTTTTGCAAGTTCTACAAGTTTTCCATCATTGAGTTTGTATGTAAAAAAATGGTTATGTCCTAAAACAAAATACCTTTTTCCATCTGGATGAGCCAAAATATGAACTGGCACATCATCAATATAAATTTTATGAGTAACAGGATGAGATGGGTTTTTTAAGTCTACAACAAAAATCATATTTGATAATTGATAAATAGTATTATTATTTTGTTTTTTTTCCTCCAACGAAATGTTTTCATTTAATGGATAAACTAATTTGTCAAAAAAATCAAAACCTCTCCAATTGTGATTTGTAACAAGGCCGTAGTGTCCATCAGAGGATACGGCCATTGAAGGCGTACCTATTATTGACGTAGCTATTGTTCCGTAAACTGTTTTGACTATTGGAGGATGGTCTGGCCCTAAATGAATTACAGTAAACGAATCTTCTGCGCGTAATTTAAAATCATAAGGATTAACAACTGAAAAAGACCAAATCCCCTCTGTTTCTCCATCTTGTGTGCTAAATAGAGTTATTGGTGATGTCGAAGTTAAATAGGGTAATTTTTTTTCTTGACCAGAGGATACAAATGGAATAATTAATAATATTAGAAGTAGTTTTTTCATAAAATTAAAATTAACTCAATTATTAGTGTAATCAAAGCTGTTAATCCCTTCTTCGGTTTGTAAAATCCAAAAATTTAATTAATAACTCAATTTGATTTGAGTTTTCAAATCTTTTATAAAACGATGAAAATCTACTGTAATTCTGTGTCGACTTGTTTCTATTTGTTTCATGTGAGGATGAGTAATCTCTTTTTGACATAATTTATCAATATTTGATGGTCTTTTCCAGTTGCCTTTAATTGCTTTGACAACTAACTTACTTTGTTGTTCAGAAGCTGGCCAAATGCATCCAAGAGGTTGAAACATTCCAATAAAAAATAAGTTATCATAGCTAGAGTGAAACATTTTCAGATAAAGAGGAACAGGACCCTTAGTGTAATTCAAAAAATCTTTATCAAAAAACGGATGAGACAAAACAAAACCTGTGCAAGCTATTATTACATCGAACTCTTCTTCGGTTTTATCTTTAAACTTAACTAGCTTACCATCAAAACTTTCTATTTCCCCCTTGGGCTTTATCTTTCCATGTCTTATCTTATAAAGAAGCTCACTATTTACAGTTGGATGAGTAGCTCCAAAATTATGCTCAGGATTGGGTAAACCATAATTGCTGTTAGGTCCATTAGTAATATAAGCTAATATACCAGCTAAAAAGTTTCTAATAAAAATTGGAAGAAAAACCATTTTTGAGGCAAAAACATCAGATGGTTGACCCATTAAAAATTTAGGTATTATTCGATATCCTCTTCTCCAACTCATTGAAGTTTTTTTACTTACTCTGCTTGTTTCTACAGCAACATCACAAGCAGAATTACCTCCTCCAATAACCAATACTTTTTTACCCTTAAAAGGTTCAGACTTTTTATATTGATGAGAATGTAGAAAATCCCCACTAAATTCCCCTCTGTAAGATGGTAATTTTGGCTCCCAATGATGACCATTACACACAACCAAATCAGTGAAAATTTCTGTTTTTTCAACCTGTTCTTTTTCAGTTTTTACCTCCCAATTATTATTTGGTAAGCGTACACAACTTTTAACCAGTGTTTTAAACTCTATTAAAGGATATAAATTAAAATGGTTTGCATAGGATTGAAAATAATCTCGTAATTCATCATGAGATGGATAATCTGATACCTTAGGATCAAAAGGGAAGTCTTCAAACTCAGATAATGTCTTGGAGCTAATTATGTGTGTAGTTTCAAAAACGCTAGAATGAGTTTCATTTTCATTGTAAATCCAATTTCCACCAACATCAGAGTTAAAATCATATGCTAAAACATTGATACCCCCTTCACTAATATTTTTAATTGCAGTAATACCTGAGGGACCCGCTCCAATAACACATACACGTTTATTCAATATCAATTAATTTATAATTATGCTTTCTTTTTTATTTTTTCAAAAATCATACAATGTTGCCAAGGAAGATTATTGATATTTTCTTTAAGTTTAAAACCAGCGGCTTCCATTTCTTTCACAGCTTGTTTTTCAGTCATTTTATGTATTTTTTTTATAGGAACATTTGGATCTTCAGCTCTGTATTCGATTAAAAACAATTCTCCATTGGGCTTCAATGCTTTTTTTATGGAAGCAATCATTTCTAATGGATAACTAAACTCATGATATACGTCAACCATTAGAATTTTATCAACTGAATTTTTAGGCAAATAAACATTTTTTTCACTACCAAGAACTGTATCAATATTTCTGATTTTACTAGACTCTTTCGTTTTTTCAATAGACATCAACATTTCATCTTGAATATCTACTGCATAAACCAGACCATTTTTAGCCAACGGAGCCATTCTAAATGCATGATAACCAGAACCAGCTCCAATATCTGCAATAGTATCATTCGATTTAATTCTCATGTTTTCAATTAAATTAGAAACATTTTCTTCTTTTTCTCGATCAGATCTTTCAAGCCAACCAATTCCTTGATATCCCATTACATAAGCAATTTCTCTTCCCATATACCACTTTCCAATTCCGTTATTATCACCTCTTTTAAAAGTGTAATTTTTATCTGTAATGGTCTTTTGTCCAATGCATTCATTTGACATTAGTAAAGCATTAAACAAAAATAAAAGGGCGGCGAATTTTTTCATGGAGTTAAATTTAATTTAATTATTAGTACTATCATAATGGACCTAAAAAATAAAAAATTCTTAAATTGTAAATATGAAAAACTACTTATTAGTATTTATACTAAGTACTATAATATCATGCAATAAAGGATACCCTGGTTTACAACCCTTACCAACAGAACGTCAAAAAGTTTGGCAAAAAATGGAATACTATGCTTTTATTCATTTTAACATGAATACATTCACTAACATGGAATGGGGATATGGAAATGAATCACCATCAACTTTTAATCCAACAGAACTTGATACAGATCAATGGGCTAGAATAATCAAGGAATCAGGAATGAAAGGAATAATAATTACTGCAAAACATCACGATGGTTTTTCTCTGTGGCCATCCAAATATACTGAGCACTCTGTTAAAAACAGTCCATGGAAGAATGGAAAAGGTGATTTGATAAAAGATTTAGAAAATTCATGTAAAAAATATGGATTAAAACTAGGTGTGTATTTGTCTCCTTGGGATAGAAATCACAAAGATTATGGAACAAAAAATTACATTACATATTTTAGAAATCAGTTAACTGAACTTTTAACCAACTACGGAGAAATATTTGAAGTATGGTTTGATGGTGCTAACGGAGGAAGTGGTTATTATGGAGGAGCTAATGATATTAGAAGAGTCGATAAAATAACATATTACGATTGGAAAAATACTCATAAACTAATTCGTGAACTTCAACCAAAAGCTGTAATATTTAGCGATGCCGGTCCAGATATAAGATGGGTTGGAAATGAAAAAGGATATGCAAGTAAAACGACTTGGTCTAATATTTATCGTGATAGTTTATATGCAGGTATGCCTAATTACAATAAATTTTCGTCTGGACAAGAACTTGGTACTCATTTCATTCCTACAGAAACCGATGTATCTATTAGACCTGGATGGTATTATCACCCAGAAGAAGACGATAAAGTGAAATCTTTAGATAAATTAATCGATATTTATTTCAATTCGATAGGATTAAACAGCTCTTTATTATTAAATATTCCCGTCGACAAGCGTGGTTTAATTCATGAAAACGATGCTAAAAGCATGCTAGAATTAGGGCAATATTTAAAAAATACATTTAATGAAAATTTAATAAAAGAATCTAAAATTACTTATAACGGAAATATTCATCCAATTAATAAAATAACAGATAAAAACATCAATACATTTAGTGCTTTAAATTCTAAAAAAAATAATTATATAATAATTTCTCTTAATGAAAAAAAAGTAGCCGATGTTTTTGAAGTTTCAGAAAATATCAATCTAGGTCAAAGAATAAAAGAGTTCAAGCTTGAAATTAAATCAAATGATAAATGGATTAAAATTGAAAAAGGAACTACTGTAGGTTCTAAACGACTTATAAAGTTTGATCCTGTGGAAATTAAAGAATTAAGGTTTACTGCTATCGATTCAAAAGATATTCCATTGATTTCTGAACTGGGACTTTACAATTCACAAAATCGAAAACTTTTAATTAATTAAATAAAGGAAGTTGATTTGGCCATGGAACTATAGATTTAGATTTCTTATTGAAGGGCATTTGTGCATCAACTGATTTTAAATAATTTGTCAAAACGTTGGCAAGGTGCTCAGATTTTAAATAATTTACAGAAATTAAATTATTATTTTCAGAAATATCCGTCTCTAAATTATAAAGCTCAATAGTTTGAGTGTCATGAAAATATATAAATTTCCATTCCTCATGTCTAACAGCACTATAACTTCCTATTCCAGGACCATTTGGTCCCCACCAGTTTGGATAATGCCAAAATAATGGTTTATTTTCTATCTCTTCGTTGTTTAAAAGTGGAACAAAGCTTTGACCATCTATTTCTTGCACTATGCTAGATTTCTTTGAATTTGTTAGTTCTAAAATTGAAGGAAAGAAATCTTCAATTATCACAGGTTGATCAATTTCTTTAACATTAGTTTTATGAAATGGTGAATAAACTATCATGGGAACCCTGATTCCACCCTCATAAATAGATCCTTTTCCACTTTTTAAAGGATAATTATGTTGATGTTTTTGTCCTCCCCTAGCCACTGCACTTAAACCTCCATTATCAGACATAAATACAATTATTGTGTTTTTAAGAATATCCTTTTTTTTAAGTTCATCTAAAACAATACCCAAAGCATAATCCATGCTTTCAATCATTGAGGCATACTTAATCTCAGTATTTTCTATGCCTATATTTTTATATTTTTCTACAAAACGATTGTCTTCCATTAAAGGAGCATGAACTCCATATAGAGAAAAATATAAGAAAAATGGGGACTTTGACTTAATGGGATTCTGTATTTTAATTAAAACTTCTTCTGTAATTGCTTGAGTCAAAAAAATATTCTTTCCATGGTATTTTTCAAGACCAGGAACAGCCCATATTTTATTTTTTTGGTCATTATTTCCAAAATTATCAGTGCCCAAATAACTTTGAGGAGCCCCAGCGGCATGTCCCGCAATATTTATATCAAAACCGATATTTAAAGGATCAGAAGATGGATATCCAATTGCTCCTAAATGAGCTTTACCCGCATGAATTGTATAATATCCATTATCATTTAATATTTGTGGAAGAGGTGTTGCGTAGACTGAATTTGAAACAGAATCTGATATAGACAATCCATTATAATTCCAATCAGGAAATTCAAAGGTTTTGTGATTAATTTCAGCTGGTTTCTTTTTATTAGGATGAAGAGTCCAATTAGTAACTCTATGTTTTGCAGCATTCATTCCTGTCATTAAACTAATTCTAGAGGGAGAACAAACGGGAGTTGCATAGGCATTGGTAAATTTCACACCCATTTCAGCTAATCGTTCCATATTAGGTGTATTGTATAGTTTATTGAACTTTGTTTCATTATTCCAAAATGAAACAGAAGTGTCTTGCCAACCCAAGTCATCAACCATAAATAAAACAACATTAGGTTTCTCAATTAGATTAGAACTATTACATGAAATAAAAAAAAGAAGAATTAAAATATAAATTAACCTTATTAAAAACATACATACAATATAAGAAAATGAAATATCAATGATTTAATATTGTAGTAAATAAAATTCAATTATAATTGAAAATATTGATTTACAATTATTTATAGAATCAAAAAACTAAATTGATTTTTTCTTAGCTGAAAGCTTTTTTTATATCCTCTGTGATTCTATTAGGTTTACCCGTCTTAGCATTAATTAAACACCATATAGTTTTTGATGTTACAAGTAATTTATTAGTATCCTTATTATATATTTCTACTATTCTACTAGACTTAACTCCATCTGTTTTTTCAATGTAAGTCTTAAGTCTAATTTTGTCATTTAAAAAAGCTGGATTTAGATACTTTATCTCATGCTCAAGTAATACCCAAAAATAATTTTTTATTATTTCATTTGAAACAAGATTTTTCCAATGGTTTTTTGCAATTTCTTGAACCCAGTGAATATAAATTACATTATTTACATGATTTAAATCATCTAAATCATTCTTAGAAATAATAATTTCTTTTTCTAAATATTTCATATTAAATAATAGATTTATTTAAGATTATTAATCAATTCATAACCTTGATTTATTCCTTTTTCGATAGCAGGAACTCCCCTAACCATCCACATTGGTTTTGAGGCGTCTTTTAAATAATGATCAAAAAATTGTTGCATTCTAATATTAAAATCTTTTCTGTTTTGCATTTTAAGAGGCCAATGACGAGCACCATTATAATTTAATAACCAGGAAGGTTTTGATAACCTTCTTAAGCTTACAAAAAATTCAATTCCCTGATACCAAGGAACGTGACCATCTGCATCGTTGTGCATTATTAGTAAAGGGGTATTAATTTTATCAATATTATAGATTGGAGAGTTTTCGATATAACGTTGAGGATACTGCCATGGTGTTCCCCCAATTCTACTTTGTGTATGCTCATATTGAAATTGTCGACTCAAACCTGTATCCCATCTAATCCCACCATATGCACTTGTCATATTAACAACTGGAGCACCAGACTCTGCGGCTTTAAATATATCGGTCTTTGTAACTAAATATGCAATTTGATAACCTCCCCAACTATGGCCCTGAACACCGATATTAGCTTTATCTACAAATCCTTTTTCTATAAGTGATGTAATTCCCGGAATAACACAATTAAATGCACTTTCGCCTGGATAACCAACCCTATAATGTACATCAGGGTTAAAAATCAAATACCCCCTACTAGTATAGAAACTATAGTTAATTGAGGACCTTCCAGGGTTTGGAGCTTTATGAGTGTGTAAACCATTGGAACTTTTTTCATAAAAATTTACAATCAATGGGTATTTTTTATTTGGATCAAAATTTTCAGGCTTAATTAACATTCCTGTTAATGGTAAGCCATCTAAGGATGACCAGTTAACTAACTCGGATGTTCCCCAGTTATAGTTCTCTTGTTGAGGATTAGCATCACTAATAAGATGTTGTGATTTAAAACTTAAATCAGAAAGTCTAATATTTGGAAATTCTACAAAAGATTGTCTAGTAAAAATAATAAGGTCTTTTAGTCTCGCTTTTTTAGGCACAGAATATCGAAAAGGACCATTTAATAAATTTATTCCTCTTTCGTTCTTATAACTATATTCAAAGTAGCCCGAATTTTTAGTTAGCTCATTAAAAGTCGTCATCAGTATCTCTCCAGAATTATCTATATAACGTTTCTCTGGATCTAGTTTTACAATTCTGTAGACAGTATTAGTTTCACGTCCTTTTGTAAGACGTTTGGTTGTTGAATTTTCAGGATTGAACTCCCATACATCATAACGATCGTAAATAAGAATATTTTTGTCTTTTTTTGTCCAACCAGCAGAACCATAGGATCTTGGGAAATTTGGATAATCATTATCCTCATTATAAAATAACTTACCTTTAGTTAATTCGTTATATTTTGCAGTTTTAATGTTATAAGTATACCAAGTGCTATCAATTTGATTATATCCATAAGCATACGTTCCCTTGGGGCTAAATCTAGCTATACTAGGATTCTTTTTTATAGCCCTTTTAGAAATACCATTTTTTAAATTTAAAATAGCTAAATCATTAGTTGAAAATTGACCTGTCCATTGGGAACTTAATTGGTAAGGTTTATTAGTGCTTATTAATGCATAATCTCCATTACCCTGATCTGATAAAATCGCATCTGGAAATTCTTTAGAGGCAATTTGTATCAGTTTTTTATCTTTTAGGTGGTAAACCGTTTGAAATGATTTTTTCTTATCATTTTTAACTTGAATTTCTTGAATAGTATACAATCGTGGTTCATCGTAAGTCCATACTTCAACGTTAACAATTTCTTCTTCTAACAATAATGTATCTTTAATAACCATGGGTAATGCCAAACCAAAATAAAGTTTACTTTCATCTTTAGAAAATGTAATTTTTCCATGTGAAGAAACTCTGTATCCTTTAGGAGTGTTTTTATCATCAACTATAAGTTTTGCTTTATTATCTGAAGAGCTCCAATTATATAACTCATAAGGTCTTCTGTAAGCTTTAGTTGAGTCAGCATCTACAATAAAACCAAGATTGTTTCCAGAGTCACTCAGGTTGAGATTAAAATATTTTGTTTTACTGTGAGAGTTAAAAACATGTTTTGTAGAATTTCTTTTTAAATCTTTAACATAGACTCCTGGTTTTATCGAATCTTTTATTCCAGTAGTTGAATATACAATGGTCTTTGTTTTATTTGCAAAGTTGTAATTAGTAACAAAGGGAATGGTATCATCCTTGGATGTTTCTAGATTACGAATAATAAGTGGATAACCATTTTTAGAACTCAGTTTTTTTCTCTTTTTGTTAAATTTAGTTTTAATTGAATCATTTGTTTTTTTTGATTTTGACTCAGAATTATTATCATACGCATAAGCTATAAAACCTGACCATTTTTGGGGAAACTTATATGATTTTACATTAGCAATTTTTTGAAAAAACTGATTTTGTAAATTATAAATACCAATTGTATCCATGGGCAATTTATCTTTTTTCACTTTTCTTCTTTTCATTTCAACAATACTGTCTCTCCAAGCTTTTATAATAAAAACAGCATGTTTTCCGTCAAATGTGAATTGACCATTTTCTGAGCGTTCATAATTAAACACCAAACCACCTTGATTATCTTTAATTTTTAGATGACTATCTCTTTCACCTTTCTGTAAAGAATACATCACAAAATCACCTTTTGCACTTATCGATGATTTTTGTATTCTGTTCCAAATATCAAAGTCTGAATGATCTAAAACTTTTTTTTGAGCATATGTATTTGTAGCCATAAACAGGCTAATAAAACAAAATATTTTTTTCATTTTTGGTATTGATTAATATTATTTTAAATATAGTTAAATTGAATTTCTTAAAAACTCTTAAAAATCGAAAGACGTTACATAATAAATAGGTTGTCCATATTATAATAATTTTTAAAACACTATCCTTTCTAGAGAAAAAAAATTTAAGTTTCAATTAGTATAGTTTGTATTTAATAAAAGATTATATCTTATATTTAATTATGAGATTAAATATTAATTCTTCCCAAATTATATTTTTTCTATTATTTTTTTCTTTAAATATATATTCTCAAGACTTAAATTATATTTTCAAGAGTGGAAAAGAAGGATATAAGTGCTTTAGAATTCCAACAATTATCAAAGCTAAAAGTGGAACAGTTTTAGCTTTTGCAGAGGGAAGAAAAAATAGTTGTAGCGATAATAATGATGTAGATATAGTTTTAAAAAAATCCTATGATAATGGGGAAACTTGGACAAAACTACAAGTTGTATGGAACGATGGCAAAAATACTTGTGGAAATCCTTCACCTGTTTTAGATAATGAATCTGGAAGAATTAGTCTGCTATCCACTTGGAATTTAGGAAGTGACCATGAATGGGAAATAATTCAACAAAAAAGTAAGGATACTAGACGAGTGTTCTTAATTCATTCAATGGATAATGGAGAAACTTGGACAAAACCTAAGGAAATAACTAATAGTGTTAAAAAATCAAATTGGACTTGGTATGCTACCGGGCCAGTTAATGGTATTCAATTAAAAAAAGGAAAGAAAAAAGGAAGATTAATTATTCCATGTGACCATATTGAAAGTGAATCAAAAAAATATTTTTCTCATATAATATTCTCTGATAATGGTGGTTTAGATTGGGAATTAGGAGGTTCTACAAAAGAGGATAAGGTCAATGAATGCACTGTTGTTGAATTATCTAATGGTACGCTGGTATTAAATATGAGAAATTATACTGATGATAGGTTAAGAAAAATGTCTGTAAGTGAAGACCAAGGAAAATCCTGGAACAAAATATATTCAGATAATTTTTTAATTGAGCCCGTATGTCAAGCTAGTATGATTTCTGTAAAAATTCCATTTAAAAGGGAAATAATTGCTTTTTCAAACCCTAATAGCAAAACTAATAGAGAAAAAATGTCAATAAAATTAAGTTTAGATAAAACAAAAACTTGGTCAAAAACTGTTCTATTACATAGTGGTCCGTCAGCTTATTCAAATTTGATTCAATTAAACAATAAAGAAATCGCTTGCTTGTTTGAAGGTGGATACAATAGTGCCTATGAGGGAATAGCCTTTAAAAAAATTCCAATCAAGGATCTATTATCAAATTAAAAATTTTAATTATGTAATTCGAAATGCGCTTCAATTTCAACCGCAATGTTTCTTGGAAGATTCATTCCAACTGCACTTCTAACACCAATACCCATTTCCAAACCAAAAACTTCAGCCATTAATTCGCTAAAACCATTAATAACATAAGGGTGGGCTTCAAATTCTGGTGTTGCATTTACCATTCCAAAGACTTTTACCACTCTTTTTATATTATCAATATTACCATAATGACTAATTATAGTCGATAACATTGTCAAACCAACTTGTCTAGCTGCTTCTTTTGCTTCATCTTTATTTAAATCAGAGCCAACTTTCCCAATTATATATGAGCCATCTTTATTAACTGGGCCTTGTCCAGAAACATATAAAAAGTGATCAATCACTAATGTAGGTCTATAAACTCCAGCTGGTTTAGGAGCAGGAGGCAAAATGAGCTCCATTTTTTTTATTTTTTCGGAATGTTTTTTAATCATAATTATTTAAAATTATTAATCTATTATTCTTATTCTGGTTAAATACTGATGAGAAGTCATATACAGATATTCAAATTTATCATCAAAAGCACAATTTGCACTTCTAACTTCTGTTTTAATCGTACCAATATGATTACCATCTGGATTAATTAATAAAACTCCCCCAGGACCAGTAGCAAAAACAGTTCCTGTTGGGTGTATTTTTAAACCATCAAATAACCCAATCTCCTTTTTAGACAGTTCAGTACCATTAAAAAACACTTCAGGATTTTCAACACCTTCGTTTGTGATTTTATATTTCATAATAACTGGATTTTTTGAATCAGAATTAGCAACATATAAAGTTTTTTCATCTACAGAAATAGCAATACCATTAGGTCTTGATAGATTTTTTATTAATACTTTTAACTGTCCGTTGTTACTAAGTCTAAAAACCCCATTGAATTCTAATTCTTTTAATTTATCATTATCCCCCCCTTGTAAGCCATATGGTGGATCAGTAAAAAATAAATTTTTTTTACTGTCATAAACTAAGTCATTAGGACTGTTAAACAGCTTATTATTAAATGATGTAATTATAGGAAATACTTTATTGCTTTTCCAGTCCGTAAGCTTTACTATCCTCCTATCACCATGCATACAAATTATTAGGTTTCCATTGTGGTCAATTATTAAACCATTTGTTCCAGACTTTTTTGAATTGGGAACAATTCCTGAGTAGCCAATTTGATCTAAAAAAACATCTAAACCATTTTTCTGATCCCATTTATAAATAATATTCTTTGGCACATCAGAAAAAAGAACAGCGTTTAGTTTTTTAGACCACACAGGACCTTCGGACCAAGAGAAACCTTTGGCAATAATTTCAATTTTTGAATCTATAGAAATAAATTTATCCATTTCATCTGAAAGTCTTTCAA
>TARA_B110000438_G_scaffold301868_1_pt1 | contig 14960 bp, 13 predicted proteins | sample TARA_B110000438 | Tara Oceans TARA_B110000438 (sample SAMEA4398413) | marine metagenome | biome: Polar Biome; feature: [MES] marine water layer (ENVO:01000295) within the mesopelagic zone...; material: water (ENVO:00002006), including particulate matter (ENVO:01000060) such... | reverse complement strand
ATTAGGGACTTTTTGTTGCTCTTTATTTTCTAACATAATGGCTCCGTTTATAGTTTATAAAATAGTAGTGTTGCTCGATATGCGATTATTATCAAATATGATCGGCAATCAGTAAAGTGATTAATATTGTACTTTGTGATTCATAAAAGCGATTAACTTAAGGTTTCAACCGTTTATTCTAAGGTAAAACTCCAGGGGCTCTTATTGTGCTGGTTTATGCTTTATTAGCAAACCCAGTATTAAGGGACTTGATTAATATTACCTACGTGAATTTACGGTTGCAGAACGAAATGGTTTCCTGTTTTATCAATGAAGTGGTAAATTATGGTTAATTAAGTTGTATATACAATTTCGAGAGAATTAAATGTCTAATAGTTACACGTTAATTAAAGGCTCTGTACCTTTGCTTATTAGTATGCCGCATAACGGTGAAGCGATACCCAAAGATATTGCTGAGGTGATGTCAGAAAAAGGACATGAAGTAGCCGATACTGACTGGTACATGGATCGTTTGTACGCTTTTGCTCAAAAACTGGGTGCTTATATATTAGTGCCTAAATTTAATCGCTATGTTATTGACTTGAACCGTGATCCCGACGGAGTTGATTTATATCCAGGTGCCAACAATACAGAACTTTGTCCGACCACAGCATTTGATTTATCACCTTTATACCAAAACGATTGTCAGCCTACTCCTGAGCAAATAACCGAACGTGTTGAGCTTTATTGGCAACCTTACCATCAAGCCTTAGCGTCAACAATGCAGGAAATAAAAGCTCAATTTGGTCAAGCTGTATTACTTGAAGCCCACTCTATTCGTTCACAAGTGCCGAGGTTTTTTCAAGGCCAATTACCCGATTTTAATTTTGGCAATGCTGACGGTAAAAGTTGTTCAGCTGAGCTGATTGCTACCATAGCAGGTTTAGACTACGCCCCTTACACTATGGTTTGTAATGGTAGATTTAAAGGCGGCTATATTACACGGGCCTTTGGTAAACCTGATATTGGTTATCACGCTATTCAATTAGAGCTGTCACAATTTACCTATATGAATGAACAGGCTATGACCTACAACGAAACACTGGCTGTGCAAGTACAACCTAAACTTGAAGCGCTGGTTAAAACCCTGATAGCTTTTGCGACGAATGAAAATGCTAATAAAAGTGTAACGAACTCATAAGGTGTAATAATGAAACTTTTTGCTAAAAAAATATTGTTAGCCGATGGCTGGGCAAATGAAAAAACATTGACCATTGAGCAGGGTGTTATTACTGATATTGCCTCTGGCTATGTTGCTGGCGCTGAAAGAGCAAAAGGTGTTGTTATTCCTGGAATGGTGAACTGTCACTCGCATGCTTTTCAACGTGCTTTTGCTGGCTTTAGTGAGCAAGGTAGTGAAGGTAAAGACAGCTTTTGGACTTGGCGAAATATTATGTATAAATTTTTGGGGCAATTAACCTCCAAAGATGTACAAGTTATTGCAAGCCAGCTTTATATTGAAATGTTAAAAATGGGTTATACCCGTGTGGCTGAGTTTCACTATCTTCATCACGAAATTGATGGGCAAAACCATGAAAATTTAGCGGCGATGTCACAAGCTATATTTGATGCCGCGAAAGTGTCTGGTATTGGGTTAACTATTCTACCTGTATTGTATCGTTTTAGTGGCTTTGGCCCCCAAGCGGCTACCGAAGGACAAAAACGTTTTATTAATAGCGTTGAGCAGTTTAACGGGTTAGTAACTAATTGTTTTAAACTTGCTCAAGCACAACCTAATTGTAATGTGGGTATTGCGCCGCATTCTTTACGGGCGGTTGATAAAAGCTCATTACTAGCAGCTGTGAAGCATGTTCGTTCGCTCGATGAACAAGCACCTATCCATATCCATATTGCTGAGCAGAAAAAAGAAGTGGAAGACTGTTTGGCGCACTATGGTCAACGACCAGTGCAATGGTTACTCAACAATGCTGACCTAGATCAATATTGGTGTTTAATTCACGCAACACATATCGATGAGCAAGAACGACAAGGAATAATAGCCTCAAAAGCTATTGCAGGTATTTGTCCGACCACAGAGGCAAACTTAGGTGATGGGATATTCCCCACCGATGAATTTTTAAGAGAAAATGGCACTTTTGCTATTGGCTCAGATAGCCATATTTCAGTGAACCCAATTGAAGAACTACGTTGGCTTGAGTATGCACAACGTTTAAGTAAGCAACAGCGCGCTATGTTGGCAACGAGCGAACAAAAGTCGGTTGGACAAAATTTATGGCAAAAAGCCGCTATGGGTGGCGCGCAAAGTACCAATAGCAATACCGGAGCATTAGCGGTTGGAAAGCAGGCTGACTTGTTGGTATTAGATGATAGCCAATTACGTTTATTTGCTCACGACGATGTTCATCTACTCGACAGTATTATATTTGCTAGCCAACAAAATCCTGTGCAAGACGTCATGGTAAATGGGCAATTTGTTATTCGAGATAAAGAGCATGTGCAGGGGCAAGCAAGTGGTGACAGTTTTGCGCGTTTATTAGCGAAGCTTTCAGCTTAGATTAGTTTAATGCGTTTTTAGTTAATAAGACGATCAGCGTATGCTCTGATCGTCTAAAGCTATTGGTTATTATAATAAATTACTGTACTTGCTGATGGTATAACAAACTTTAGCTAAATTATCGCGATGTAATTTTGGTGTTTGTTTCTTGGTTTTACAGTATTGCTCGTTAAATGTTTTTACTTTTTCACGACTGCTGGTCATTTCAGCAACAAATGCTTTTTCTTGGCTATTAAATTGGCCAAAATCTTTTGCTAAGTCTTGATATATTTTATCTGATTTCAAACGCACTTTAGTATCTGTTGCGTCTGAAAAGTAACCTAGTACTGTTTGTTTTTGTTCGAATAACCAGTTATTAAGTTTTTCATTGGGATAATAATGAAAATATAATGCGCCAGCGACGATCAAGATCAATAATTTTTTCATACCTTGCCTTATAATTATATGTGCGTACAAATAACAAACTATTTTGTTGTTATTGAAGCAACCACACATAGCATTATCGATTTCTTAGACGAAATGTCATAATAATAGTTATAGAGTAATCAATTTTGTGCCTACAAAGCAATTTATTACAATTTATTGCTAATTTTTTGATAAGTATCGCTAGCTGATCCGTTATAATTAAATAGCCTTAACGTCATAAAGGAACCGCATTGAAAGCAAAAGATAAAAACATTCACGTTAGTCAGCAAATTCCGATTAAAAATGTTCAAATTCATCAGCCCGCTAAGCACGAGAACTATGCACCTCGTGATCAAATTTATGTTCGTAAAGTAAAAGGTGTATTTCAGCAACTGCGTAAAAAGATGAATTTTTTCTTTTTAGCATTATTTGCTGTTTTACCATGGTTGCAATATGACGGACACCAAGCCATTTTATTCGATATCAGTGAACAGCGTTTTACTTTGTGGAGTGTCACATTGTGGCCTCAAGATTTAACCTTACTCGCATGGCTTTTCATTCTCAGTGCATTCCTTTTGTTTTTTGTGACGACCTTTTTAGGGCGAGTGTGGTGTGGTTACCTTTGCCCTCAAACCGTATGGACTTTTATTTTTATTTGGTTTGAAGAAAAAATTGAAGGTACTGCTAATCAGCGTAAAAAGCTTGATAGCCAAGCAATGAACGTAAATAAGTTTTGGCGTAAAGCATTTAAACACTTTTGTTGGGGCTTCTTCTCTATTTTAACGGCGCTTACCTTTGCCGGTTATTTTGCGCCAATGCGTGAAGTGTTTGTGGACTTTTTTACCTTTAATGCCTCATTTGCTTTGGCAGCAACGGTATGGTTTTTTGCATTTTGTACTTACGGTAATGCAGGCTGGATGCGTGAAATTATGTGTTTGCATATGTGTCCTTATGCTCGCTTTCAATCAGCGATGTTTGATAAAGACACGTTAACCGTTTCTTATGATGCTAAACGTGGCGAAAATCGCGGGCCACGTACCCGCAAAGATGTACCAAAAGATGTTGGTTTAGGAGATTGCATAGATTGTAATTTATGTGTTCAGGTTTGTCCTACCGGTATTGATATTCGCAACGGCTTGCAATATGAGTGTATTAACTGTGGTGCCTGCGTTGATGCCTGTGATGATGTTATGGAGCGCATGCGTTATGACAAAGGTCTAATTCGCTACACTACAGAGCATGAACTTGAAGGGAAAAAGGTCCACCTTATTCGAGGGAAATTGATTGGTTACGCACTTGTATTGATTGTAATGACCAGCTTATTAGTGATAGAAATGGTGAACCGAGTGCCGGTATCACTCGATATTATTCGCGATAGAAACGAATTAGCTAAAGAGAACTTTAATGGTGACATTGAGAATGTTTATACTTTAAAAATTCTTAATAAATCTCAAAAAGATAATCGTTATCGCCTGTCAGTAAAAGGCATTAACAACACTAAATGGCACGGTGAACAAGAGGTGATAGTAAAGGCAGCTAAAGTGTATACGCTGCCGATTAGCCTTTCAGTAGACCCTTATGAACTTGAAGGTTATATGACAGATATAAGTTTTGTTATTGAATTAGTATCAGACACGGATGAGGTCAAGCTTGAACATGAAAGCCGCTTCTTTAATAAACGCTAATGTCAGTATTTGATTTTACGTCGCTATCACCTGATTTAATTCTTGATGGCCTAGAAAGTACTGGCTTAATTGTCGATAGCGGATTGCTGGCATTAAACAGTTATGAAAACCGTGTTTATCAATTTCATGATATTGATAAAACTAAATATGTGACTAAGTTCTACAGGCCGCAGCGGTGGAGTGAGGCTGAAATTAGAGAGGAGCATGAGTTTTCTTTTGAGTTAGATGAAAATGAATTACCTTTAGTGGCGCCAATGAAAATTGATGGTGAGTCTTTGTTTTCATATGAGGGTTATCATTTTGCTATCTTTCCATGTCGTGGAGGGCGTATTTTTGAGGTCGACAATTTAGACCAATTAGAATGGATGGGCCGATTTTTAGGACGCATTCATGCGGTTGCCGCTAAAAAGCCCTTTACTAAAAGACCAACATTTAACAGTGAAGAAATGTTGCAGCAAGCACAGTTGCTGATAGAGAAATCTAATTTTGTTCCTTCAGGATTAACATTGCCTTTCTTTACGATTTTAGAACAAGTGATTAAGGTTGCGAGTGAACAATACCAACCTAAATCACAGATTCGCCTGCACGGTGATTGTCATGCCGGTAATATATTATGGACAGATAAAGGCCCGCACTTTGTCGACTTAGATGATTGTCGTATGGGGCCTGCAGTACAAGATATTTGGATGATGCTCAGTGGTGATCGACAACAGCAGTTATTGCAGTTAGATACTATATTGTCTGGCTACGATGAATTTCATAGCTTTGAGACCAATCAATTGCCTTTAATTGAATCATTGCGTACTATGCGAGTAGTTAATTATATGGCATGGCTATGTAAACGCTGGCAAGACCCTGCTTTTCCTCATAATTTTCCGTGGTTTAATACTGAAAAATATTGGGAACAACAAATTTTGATGCTTAAAGAGCAAATGTCAGCACTGCAACAGCCTCCGTTAAGCTTACTCCCTTATTAGGTTGGCTTAGCACTATTATTTTATTTTTTAATGATTAGGAATTGTATTTTTATGAAAAAGTTAGTGAGCTTATTCGCTTTAATGTTATTACCAGTATTCGCATTCGCAGCAAACTATACTGAAGGCGAGCATTACACTAAGGTTAATGAAGAAGTTACCGCGAAGTCAGAAGTACGAGAGTTTTTCTCATTTTATTGTCCTCATTGTTTTCAATTTGAACCGTTTATGGCTAAGTTAAAAACAGCTATACCTGCAGATACTAAGTTCGAAATGAACCATGTTGACTTCTTACGTGCTGCTTCACCTAAAGTGCAACAAATGTTGACTAAAGCGGTTGTTGTTGCTCATCAAATGGGTGTAGAGAAAAAAGTTATTGGCGCAATGTTCAACTATATTCATGTGCAAAAAGCCGTATTTACTTCAGAAAAAGATATTCGCAATGTTTTCGTACTTAATGGTGCAGACGGCGAAAAATTCGATAAGTTAATGAAGAGCTTTGGTGTAGTAAGTAAAGCCAAAGCAATGAAAAAGCAGCAAGACTATTTTGCTAGTAAGGGTGCTTTGAAAGGTGTACCAGCAGTTATTGTTAACGGTAAGTACCGTGTTGATGCTCAAGGCCTTGACCGAAATAACTTTGAGCAAGATTACATCAATCTTGTAAATCACTTATTAACGTTAAAGTAAAATTTATAATGTGATGCAATAAAGAGGCTACGGCCTCTTTTTTATTGTCCGCTCACTTAGTAATAGGACGATATTAATAGGTCGACATTTATGGCGTAGATCAAATGAACTACTTGGCGACATAATGATACCAAGCTCTTACCAGACATAGAGTAAACAGCTAACAGGTGTTGTTATATCAAAGGTAGACGCTTGATATTTTTTCTATAAAGATAGCCGCTGAGTAATAATGCCATAACGAGTAATACCAAGCTGAGCATAAGTTGCTGTTGACCATTAACCTGCAAGCCTGCGCCCATTAATGAAAATATTGTCATTTGTGGAATAAATCCTACTGCTGAACCGAAAATGAAAGGTGATATAGGTGTTCTTGCCGTTCCTGCCAACACATTCGTTAAGAAGTTTGACCCTGCTGGTACCAATCGAATAATCAGTGCTTTAATAAAGGTGTGGTGACTAAAAAAATAACTGACTTTTGCTAAAGGCTCTGGGTACTGTTGTTCAACCAAATTACTTAATAATTTACGCGCTAATAGCAATGTTATTAAGCAACCGACTATGGCAGAAATTGTCGCTAGCAATACGCCAAAGCCAGCACCAAATAAAAAGCCTGCACTTAATGCGGCAATTTGACGTGGCAAACCAATAGCTAAAGCAGGTGTCAGTAATAAGATAAAAGTTAACGCGCCTGTTAAGGTTTTTGGTATTAGCGCATTTAAATACAGCTGAATAGAAACGCCATAATCACCGAAAAACATTGTTGCTAAGGTAATGGCTAGCAATAAAGAAGCAACCGTTGTTAGTAAGGCTAACTTGAAGGTAGATTTATTTTTAATCACGCTTAATTATTCAATTTAAGTTATTTTAATGACCAGAAATTAGTGCTCTATTGTCGCACACAATATTTCAATAATAATTAAATGTTAATTTTTCTGTCGATGTTTTAAAAAATAAACAGCTAAACTGCCTTGTGTTGAAATGATCATGTCGACTTAATCGTTAGCTACATGCTTTAAAATTTTTGCCTTCGCAGCATTGAATTCAGTTTCAGATAAATAACCTTGTTTTTTCATCATCACGAGTTTGTCTAAGTCTGCAACAAGTGTATTTTCTTCAGTAGCGTCGATTGAGCTTTTACTTGTACTAGGTGCCTCATGAGTACTATCAATAAGACTGTTTATCGATAAATCAATATCTTGGGTCGCTTCTGTTGAGTTATCTTCAAAAACTTCACGTGCTATAGCTTTTACGGAAACTGACTTGTTTTCACTAGGCGAAACAACCTTTTCAGGTATCGGCTTAACTTTTATTTTGCGTTTAGTGGTTAGTGTTGGGTTGATATGCTGAGCCAATAGCCATTGCCAATCGATAGCTTTATCAATTACTTGTTGATATTTTAGCTTGGTATGGCGAATATTTCCTACGCGATAATAAAGACATATCATATAGTGCTGTTTTTGATCGTCGGTTAAACACAATTGAATTTTTCTGTGTTTGTCATTAATCATTTTTATACGGTGTTCACTACCAAATGCCGCTAAGACTAAGCTTTCTAATTCGTTTGAGAAAGCTTGTGTTGTATCGGCACTGATGGTTGAAATAACCTCATCGTTTAATAATATTTCACTACATATCAATGACGATATTGTTAAGTTCTTTTCAGGGCTCTTGTTATGTCGTTTATAAAGCGATATTGATTTAGTTTCCATATCGATTTCAAAGTTAGCCCATTGTTGTTGGAAAAAGCCTTGCTTCTTAGTGTTTGTGCTTCTGATATACCAATATGTGCCTGTTAAAATGAACACAAAGCAGAATAGTATCAGCAAGATACTTTGGCTATTTGAACTACTCGGTAAATCTTGCTTTTTATCTACGTTATTAACAACTGCAGTAGGCTTTTTAATGCTATATAAACGTTGTTGACTATGCTCAAGCAGTAGTAGTTCGCCATTATGTTTTTGGTGTAAACTGAATTTGGATTGTTTATTGGTATTATAGTTGATGAGCTTATGCGAAATATTAGGCGTGTTTCCCGCATCATCAGTCGAATTTATGGTTAATGCTTGCAACTGCCAGTCATTTTCTTTCTCTTGCAAATGCAGGACTTTCCCCCACAACTTTTTTAAATCTCTGCCTTGATAAAGTAACGTTTTGTGCTTTGTATCCAATATAGGCAAGTGCTTTTTTATCTTTTCTTGTGGAATAGCTTCACGCCAGTCTTCACCTATTTTAGCTTCAATAAGCAAACTTGAATCAGGTTGGTTAAACTGTACAAGCAACCTATACGCACTTTGCTTTATCCAGTCAAAATGCTCAGTTTTCTGTCCTGCAATGAATATAATTTCATTTTGAATGTCAGCTGTTTTTGAGAAAGGGTTATTAGTTGGAACCGTATATTTTTGTAAACCGTATTTTTCAGGTTTTATCCGCAATATAGACCCTGCGTAAAGCGCTTCGTTTTTCAACGTTTCATTACGGGCAAGCGCAATAAAAAGTAAACCAAAATCATCATGCCAAGGTTCAATATAAGGATTGAAACTAAGTTGTTGAATGGGTTCATCAACTTCCATAATGGCAATTCGCATAACTTCATATTGTTGACTTACCAAAGGTTTTGTTCGAAAGTTGTCTACTTTCCAGCGAACTAAAACAGTATCGTAAAGCGAATTAACTTCAGCGTTAATAGAGGCTAACTTCGCGGTTGATGGTTTACTTGCCTCAGTATGAGCGGTGTAAAAAGTGTGGTAGCCATCTCGATCGCGATAATGGAAGTTGGGGTCTAAGGTAATTGCGGTTAAAGCTACAATATTAGGGTTTTTAAGCGCTAACTTTAGATCGAAAAATGCAGAGGAAGATACTTGGTTATTATGTATTTGATAAATTTTTCCCGCTTGTGTTGCGATGAAATAATGATCCTCATCACCTAAAACGGGTAGTACGGTTTGCCATTGGTCATTATTTAATGCCGCCTTATCAAGATTTGCTATTGTTGATAATTCCAATTCATTTATTGTTTGTACTTCAGCATTGGCGGTGAGATTAACAATAGCCAGTATTATGAAAAGAAAGCCTAATGTACCCTGCTTAAACCCGCTGCCTTTTTGCATAAATATAGTACATCCCTTGATGATTTATCATAGGCAGCTATTGTTTAATCTTTAGCAATTAAAACAGCTTGTTGGGCATCTATGAATTGATTTTTATTCTTATTATTAAGATAGCTTAATTTCCCGTCAACTACTATTTGATCATTTATTTTTCCATGCTCGGCCAAGTAAAGTGCTTGTTTGCCCCAAACATGTATTGGTCGCTGTATTGTCACCGTATGATATTTGTGAGTTATCGCTGAAAATATTTGTTGCTCAGACTCTACAATTACTTCTGTTAGCTCTTTATTGTGCTCAGTAGTGAGTACGTTAATATCAGATATTATATTACCACTATAATGAATTTGGTTTATGGATTGAGCATAACCTTTTGGAAATGTTTGGGCATAGGTTGCGTGAATAATTTCACGATTATTTTTTTTACTATTAATTAAGTAACCTTGCACTAAAATAATATCACCCTTATCGGCGTGAATAAGTGCACGTTCAACAATGTCACCGATGACTTTTACGGTATGGTAACTCGTCCACTCTTTAAATTTATTATTGGCTTTATCAAACCACCGACTATGGGTAGCTAAGGTAAATTCTGCAAAAGCTACAACGGGATTGGCTTGATAACGAATGTCAGGTTTGTTTACTAAATTACCTAATAAGGTAACAGTACATAAATGATTTTGAGGTAATTCAGCTAACATAAGGCTACTTGTGATAATAGGAATAAGGTCGTCGACAGTTTATTCAGTGTAAAAGAATGACTATAGTATAAGCTGCTTGTTAATTTCAGTATCAAATAAATTTTTAATGAGAATAGCAAATTCTTTTATAAATACAGACTGCTCATTAGTTACTGGTTTGTTGATCACACCAGATAAAATTTCTTGTAAGTCATAAACTATAACATCAATTTCTCGAATGATGGTATTTCGTTGCTCAAAGGTTAAGTCTGGGTTTTGACTGCATAAAGCAATAATTTGCGCACCCATTTCAAGTTCAATAACTTCTAACACTGAGCTAGTGTTATTATTAATATTTGTGCTGTTTTCGAATAAGCTTAAATGAGCGGTTAAATATTCAATAATATGAATATAGCCCTCAGTGTCAGTAATCATTTTCGTTTCTATCATATTTTATTCTTACTATACTTTAAGGTAAATCATTAATACAAAACTGAAATATAAGTGAATGTTTTAAACATAATATCTCATATAGGTAAGTGAAAATTGACACCTAATCTTAGCAAAGTATAGGTGTCCTGAAAAATTAAACCATTATGCAGCGTTTGTGCTCTCAAAAATTTTGTCAGCAGAAGCCGCGACAAAACCTGTGTATAGTTCACCGCTTGCCATTGGGTAGCGTTTGGCAAATTCATAAAAGCAGCTTGGAATTGCGACTGTTTTATCTGAAAATTCAACCATTACGTGGTCAGCCATCGTTGAAGATTGCTCAAGTTTAACTGCTTCATCACCTTTGATCTCACCACCTGTAGTGTTGAGCTTAAAACCACCGACTTTAACGGCGTCATTAACCGCTTCAATAGAGTCGTAATTGGCTAAATGATTTATGCTAACCGTAAAGTGGTTTGCGCGGTAGCCCCATGCAGCAACCCAAGCGGCATATTCACTTTCGCTGAGTAAATCTAAATACTCTTGATGACTAACTTTCCAGTGTGTACCTGAGTATAAAAAGCTATCAACATTGATATCTGCTTGGTCTATACCAGCAACCATTTTTTTGATGATTTCTTGAACACGTGGAGAAAATTCTTCTACTAATAGCTCACTAATAAATACTTTAGGTAAACTTGTATCGGCATGCTCAAAGTGCTTAGCATATAACTTTTTAGCTTCGAAGTGGTATTCGCCACCTTCTGTGTAGCCTAAGTTAAGTAAATGTGCTGAAATTTTTTCGATATTAACTTTCGCAATATTAAAGGTGCGGTAAGCAACGTGATCGTTGATCAGGTCGTCCCCGTTGCTTAAAAGTTGATGTACTTTACCTGCCGACGGAGTAACTTCTAAATAGTTTTGCCAAATGTTGTTAAATAAATCTTTAACCGGTGTCATGTCAATTTCCTAAATACTTAAATAAAATGAGTGTCAATATCCCATGCAGGCTGAGTGATATGTAAGGCTATTTAGTCAATCTTTCAATGGAGTATTGAAGATATATTTGGGACAGCAAGTTGAACAACCACTCAGAACTGGTGGCTATATTTGATCGATATTTTTGAAAAAGCTGGGACGGATCCCAGCTTTTTTTAATGGGCAGTAATGTTTCATTTCGATGCGTTTTTACTGGTTATTTAATGGTTAAACCAGGGCTTAACGCAGCGGGTAATGATACTTTTTCCGCTTCAACTGATGCTACAGGGTAAGCACAGTAATCAGCAGCATAAAATGCACTTGCTCTGTGGTTACCACTCGCGCCAATACCACCAAACGGTGCAGCACTACTAGCGCCAGTAATCGGCTTGTTCCAGTTTACAATGCCAGCACGAATACGACGGAAGAAGTGATTGTATAAGTCTTCGCTATCACTTAATAAGCCAGCCGATAAGCCGAATGAAGTATTATTTGCTTCATCGATCGCCGCGTCAAAATCAGTATAACGGTAAACTTTTAATAATGGACCAAAGTGTTCATCATCAGGCATTTCAGTAATATTTGTTACATCAATAATACCCGGAGAGATAAAACCTGTACCTTCTTCAAGGTGTTTCATCATAACAATTGATTCAGCGCCAAGGTCGAGTAGTTGTTGTTGTGCTGCAACTAAACCTAATGCGGCTTTTTCAGAAATCATTGAACCAATAAATGGTTGGTCTTCATCGTCAAAGTAGCCAATTTTGATGGCTTGTGTACTAGCAACAAGTTTAGCTAATATAGCATCGCCTTGTGGGCCTACTTCAATGAACAAGCGGCGAGCACAAGTACAACGTTGACCTGTCGTAATAAATGCCGATTGTAAAATGTCGTGTACTACGGCATCTATATCACTGACATCTTTGATCACTAATGGGTTATTACCGCCCATTTCAAGTGCTAAAATTTTACCCGGTTGACCACCAAATTGTTCGTGTAAAAAGTGACCTGTTGTTGAGCTGCCCGTAAAGAACAAACCGTCAATTTGTGGATGGTTTGCCAATGCTTTACCCGTTTCAACTTCACCTTGAACCATATTGATAACGCCAGCAGGTAAGCCAGCTTTTAACCAGAGTTTTAAGGTTTCTTCAGCAACCATAGGCGTTAATTCGCTTGGCTTGAATACCACGGTATTACCAGCAATAAGTGCAGGAACAATATGACCGTTTGGTAAATGACCAGGGAAATTATAAGGGCCGTAAACGGCAACAACACCATGAGGCTTATGACGAATAAATGCTTTAGCACCTGGCATAGGGTTTTCAACAGTGCCAGTACGCTCTTCGTTTGCGCGAACAGATATTGCTATTTTACCGACCATAGCGCCCACTTCTGTACGAGTTTCCCAAAGTGGTTTGCCAGTTTCAAGTGCAATAGTAGTAGCAAATGCTTCTTTGTGTTCAGTTAATAGCTCAGCAAATTTAACCGCAATCGTAATACGATCTTCAATCGGTGTGTTAGACCATGTTTCAAAGGCTGCGCGCGCTGCCATAACTGCTTCGCCAACTTGTGCTGGAGAGGCTGTTTTACCTTGCCAAATTACTTGGTTTTTAGCTGGGTTTTTTGAAAATATTTCATGGCCTAAACCTGCTGTCCATTGACCATTAATAAGTTGTATATTGTGTGACATGTTTATTTCCTCTGTGCGTATAGCGCTCATGAGTGTAATTATGAGTAATGTTTATGGTTAGTTTGAAACTAGGCGGACCCAGTCTCCTTCGTTAACCATTAATGCCTCGGCAACTGCTTGTGTTATCACCACTTGATTAGCGGTATCACGCAGTAATATCGGGGCTTGAGTTGCTCTAAAATCTGCAACCTTGTCATTACAAATGATATATTTATTGTCTTTTGCAACTTCGCCAATGATAACTTGACACTTTTTGCTCTCACGTACTGTTTTAACTGATGCTGTTTGTGTTTCTACCGTTGGCCCGGCATCAAAAATATCAACATAGCCACGACGTGAGAAACCTTCAGCTTCGAGTAACCTTAACGCCGGTACAGTTTTTGGATGTACCTTGTTAATAACTCGTTGTGCTTCAGGGCTTAACAAGTTGACGTAAATTGGGTATTTAGGCATTAATTCAGCGATAAATTCTTTTTTACCAATACCTGTTAGATAGTCAGCCGTAGGGAAGTCGAGCGAGAAAAAGTGCTCTTCTAGCCATTTCCAAAATGGTGAAGCACCATCTTCGTCTGAAACCCCGCGCATTTCTGCGATAACAGTTTCTGAAAAGCGTTCGGTATGCTCTGCCATAAATAGAAAGCGAAAACGTGATAAAAAACGCCCGTTACGATTCTTACGATGACTTTCACTCAAAAATAAAGTGCAAATTTCAGAGGCACCTGTGTAGTCATTACATAACGATAATGTTTCAACGGTATTGTATATATTAAGCTCACGAGAGCTGTGCACAACTTTACCTAAGTGGTAATGATAAAATGCATCATCCAAACCAACAGCCGCTTCAATACCACTGGTGCCGACAACAGCACCTGTTTTGGTATCTTCCATCACAAACAGGTAACCTTCATTACCGGGCTCAGTAACCGTGCTTTTGAAAGAAATCTCAGCGTGAGAAATACGTTTTTTCAGCAGCTTTTCGTTGACCGGCAGTGATGTAAAACCGTGTCCTGACTCCACAGCAATGCGATGCAGTGCATCATAATCACTACTTTGAATAGGGCGTATTATAATCATAGAAAACTCTCAATGAGACGCTCAAATACTATTATTGATCATAATATTTGAGCGCTATAATAATGGGTAACTTACTTAGTTAATTTAGCTACTGCTTTTTCAAAACGTGCTAAACCTTCAGCAATATCTTCATCAGGAATAACTAATGAAGGTGCAAAGCGTATAATGTTAGCACCGGCAACAAGTGTCATTACGCCTTCGTCCATCGCGGCATTTAAAAACTCTTTTGCTCTGCCTTGGTATGCGTCTGTTAAGACAGCACCAATTAATAAACCTTTACCACGAATTTCACTAAAGACATTATATTTTGCGTTAATGGCATTTAAACCTGCAACATAAAGCTTAGCTTTGGCTTTAACACCGTTTAATACTTCTGGAGTATTTACGGTATCAAATGCGGCTTCTGCAACAGCACAAGCTAATGGGTTACCACCGTATGTACTACCGTGTGTGCCAACTTTAAGGTGTTTGGCGATATCTGTTGTTGTGATCATCGCGCCGATTGGAAATCCGCCGCCTAGTGCTTTAGCCGTGGTTAAAATATCAGGTGTAACACCTAAGCCCATGTAAGCATATAATTCGCCTAAACGACCTACGCCTGTTTGAACTTCATCAAATACTAGTAGTGCGTTATGTTGGTTACAAAGTTCACGAACACCTTTGGCAAACTCATCCGTAGGTGAAACGATTCCGCCTTCGC
>TARA_B110000438_G_scaffold176381_1_pt1 | contig 14979 bp, 16 predicted proteins | sample TARA_B110000438 | Tara Oceans TARA_B110000438 (sample SAMEA4398413) | marine metagenome | biome: Polar Biome; feature: [MES] marine water layer (ENVO:01000295) within the mesopelagic zone...; material: water (ENVO:00002006), including particulate matter (ENVO:01000060) such... | reverse complement strand
TATGATATTTACTACCCAATTCAGCACCCATTTTTAAATTTTCTAATATTAATTGATCGTCTTTACCTAATAAATAAAACCATCCACTAGAAAGGATAGGTAATTCATATTTCTCTGATAGTTTTTTATATCGATTAAACTCACTTTTTGGAGGTGTTTTATCAACGTAATCAAAAATTTTACATTGTGCAATTTCTTTAAACCAGTCCTCTAAACTTATTGGTTTATCTTTATAATGATGAAGTACATCTCTCGCTCCAATGCCTAATTTTAATTCTTTTTTCATTATTAATAGGTTGCTCTTCCTCCACTCAAATCAAACACAGCACCAGTTGTGTAAGAATTTTCTTCTGATGCCATCCAAGCAACCATCGATGCAAGTTCTTCAACAAGCAAAAATCGATTACGAGGAATTTTTGATAACATATAATCTATATGTTCTTGAGATATTTGATCAAAAATTCTTGTCTTCGCAGCAGCTGGTGTTACACAATTTACTGCAATATTCTTATCTGATAATTCTTTACCCAAAGATTTTGTTAATGCAATTACTCCAGCTTTGGCAGCACTATAAGGCATCGCATTAGGGTTACCTTCTTTACCTGCAATTGATGAAATATTGATTATTCGTCCATAATTATTTTTGATCATTTCAGGAACAATACATTTACTACAAAAAAATACACCATTTAAATCAATATCAATCACTTTCTGCCATTCATCTTCTGGATACTCCCAAGTCTTAAAACTTGGACCAGCTATTCCAGCATTATTAACAAGTATATCAATCTTACCTAATTCTAAAATACTTTTTTGGGTTGCATTTATAACACTTTCTAAATTTGTAACATCAGTCTTAATTTTTAGTATATTTTCCTCTTCAACAGTAGAAAGAATTTTTTCATCCATATCCCAAATTGCAACTTTGGCACCTGATGATAAAAATCTTTTAACTATTGCTAATCCAAATCCTTGAGCCCCTCCAGTAACTACTGCGGTTCTATTTTTAAGATCAATATTATTCATAATTTTATAAATAATGAGCTTTATCTTTTATACGAGCCATTACTTCTTTTGTCGCTTCTTCTGAACCGTCGTGAAAAGTTCCCATTAACTTATCGATAAAACTTGTATTACCTCCTGAATAATTACACTCAAAATATTTATGATGAATATAATGCATATAATCTCCTGTTGGGATTGATACTCCATTCTTAAAAGTCATTTTTTCATATCCTGTATGCCCAGGTGTAGGAGCAACACCAGCATGAAATACATGGTACATTGCTACAAGGGGATGAGATGGTATAATCCAATGGATAAGAATTCCTGAAAAATAAAGTATATGTTCTATCGGGTGCATAGACATGCCAGACCAAGGGCCTGTATTAGTATTTCTATGATGTACTTTGTGAGCAACTCGATAAAGAGGACCCCAATGTAATAATCGGTGTGCCAGATAAAAATGGGCATCACGCATAAACGGAACTAGAAAGAACAACAAACAACAATAAAAAGGATATATTTCCCAACTAACATATGGAATAATTTGATTAGCAAATGCCCAAAATGTAATTACTTCGTAGGCAGTCCACAAAGGGATAGCACTGCAGAAAGTATAGAAAAGATTATCTTTTGTTTGATTATTAAATAAAAAAGTAGAGTTATTTTTCTCAAGAGGTTTTGGATTGTATTTAAAAGATGTTCCTTGCATTTTGAATCTTAGATGAAAACAACCTGTCCATACTAATATGATAGCTGCATTTCTAAAAAATATAAATGCAATCCATCCAACTTCTAATGTTTTCATTGTCTCTAATGAAGGAGTTAGAAAAAAATATGTTCCAATAGTTATGAGTGCAAAAACAACTGTCCATGGAAAGAACATTCCAGGATAACCAAAAATATGTTTTAATAATTTTATAGGCCTAAAAGGAAAAACATGTGGTGGATTAACAGCTATTGTTCCAAAAGGTTTCCAATGCCCTCTTTTATCTCTTGTGCCAAAATTCTTATCATCTAATTTCATAGAATGTATTTATGTTTTTTTTCTTTGAATTAAAGCATAAATTGTTACGGCAGATGTAATCATAATACCATTGATAAACTGCACATAAAATCCTGATAATCCTAGAGCTATAATACCAGATTCTAAAGACCCAATTATGAGAACGCCTATAAATGTTCCAAAAATAGTTCCTTTTCCACCAAAAACTGAAGTTCCTCCAACAAATACCGCAGCCAATGTTGTTAACATTAATCCCGAGCCTTGCGTAGGCCAAAAATATAACATCTCATACATTGTAAATATTCCTGCTAGAGAAGAAAAAAAGCCAAGCTGAACAAAGGCAATAATTTTAATCTTATCAACATTTATGCCCATCATCTGAGCACTAGCTTTATTATCTCCAACGAAATGAATATGGTTACCGAATTTATGATATCGGTATATCCACTGCAATAAAGCTGTCAAAACTATGAACCAAATAAATTGTGCTGGTATTTTATTAAAAAGTTTTTCTACAAACAAAGTATGATGCCATGTACCATCAGCTACATCAACTATTGCAACGCCACTTCCTTGTGAAATAACATTAACTAAACCCCTCCAAAAATATAATGTTCCAATAGTTGCAACTATAGAAGGTATTCCTATCTTGGTAACTAAAAGTCCATTAATTAGCCCCGCAAACATACCTAATGCTGAAGATAAGGCAAAAGCAATAAAAAAGTTTCCATCAGTAGCTGTTAATACCATGCCAAACGTAAGTGAGGTTATTCCAACAATTGAGGGAAATGATAAATCAATTTCACCAAGAGTGACTACAAATGTAACTGAAATTGCAATAATACCAAAAAATGGCATGGATTGCATAAAAGCTCTATAAATTGGAAACCGCGTAAAAACATGAGGTGCTCCTAAAAAATAAATTAAAAAAAGAACAATTGCTATAATTGTTATACTTATTTCTAATCGATGTGTTTTTACAAAATAGCTATTTAATATGGCACTCATTTATTCATTTACCTTTATTTTGCCAGACTCATGTAATTGAATCATTTTTTGAACAAGCTCTTCTCTTGATATTTCATCTTTATTAAATTCTCCAACTACTTCTCCTCTATCTAAAATTATAAACCTATCTGCAGCGCCATAAACATGAATAATGTTATGGTCTATAAATATTGCAGACTTATTATCTTTTTTTAATCCTTTAACAAAATTTAACACTTTTTCAGTTTCTTGAATTGATAGGCCCATCGTTGGCTCATCAAGCACTATTAAATCTGAATCAAAGTAGAGAGATCTTCCAAAGGCTACTCCTTGTTTTTCACCACCTGATAAACCCATTATTGTTGAATCAACAGTAATAGCTTTGGAGGTAAATCCTATATAATCTCTTAAAATTTTTTCAGCCTCTTTTCTTTGTTTTTTTATATTGAGAAAGCCAAGAGCATTTGTAATTTCTCTTCCTGCAAAAATATTTCGCCATAATTCTTGTTGATCACACAACGCTCTTTCTTGATATACTGCTTCAATCCCCATTTTTCTAGATTGTGCGACTGATTTAATAACAACTTCATTACCATTAAAATAAACTTGACCAGATGTAGGTCTATGAACACCTGTTATAACCTTAATTAAAGTAGATTTTCCAGCTCCATTATCTCCAATAAGAGCCACAACCTCTCCTTTATTGATTTTAATATTTACATCCTTAAGCACCTTTACATTGCCAAAGTTTTTATAAATATTTTGTAATTTTAAAAGTTCTTCACTCATTTTTATTTTTAAAAAAAAATAAACCTGCCTAATAGGCAGGTTTATTAGAATTATTTTTTTACCTAATTTGTAGAGCTGCTAATGGAGCTACAGCATCGATATTTGCTTTTGTAACAAACGCTGCACCAGTATCCATTGCTAAACCAGCCATACCAAATTTTGTAGTAAGGTAAAGTTGAACAATAGGCATGTACCCTTGAATAAATGGCTGTTGATCAATTACAATATCAATGTATCCAGAATTAATACCATCAACAATAGGAGCTGATAAATCAAAACCTGCACCACAGACATCTTCAGTTCCATGTCCAGCAGCTTTCATATAAGTAGGAAGACTTGCTGTTAAGCCACCATGATCAGTAATGGCCATCTTGATATCAGGATTTGCACTGTATGTTGCAACATACATTGGAGTTCCTTGAGAGGCATCAGAGTTAACATTATCAGGAATTTCCTGATACACAACTTCAACTCCCATTTCTTCAACACCTGCTATAGCACCTTTAGTTCTTTCACCTCTATTAGGCATACTAGCAAGACCCCAAACAAATGCTTTGTCTCCAGCTTGTAAACCACAAACTTCAACAGCTTTTTTTCCAAGATTAAAACCAGCAGCGAATAAATCTGCACCAGCATAACCAAAACCTTCAGTTTTAAACTCAGCTTCCAAATCAGGAAGAGGTGTGTTCATAGTAGTAATTACTATTCCCATTTCTCTTGCCTCATTAATGATTGGTCTCATAGCAGCATCACCAGGGAAACCATAAATTGCAATACCATCTGGTTGTAATGCTACAGCTTCTTTAAATTGCTTAATCATGATTTCTGAGTTCCACTGTGACCAGTAATAGTCAACATCACAACCTGTATGTTCAGCAGCAGCTACTGCTCCATTATAAACAATAGTTCCAAATGGCCCACCTTCAGGTCCACCTGGAAAAAATATAAATTTCTTATCACAACTATAATCATTTTTAGCCATTGCAGAAGTTGTCGCAAAAGCAAAAAATAAAGCTACCAAAGCTAAAATTTTTTTCATTTTTCCTCCATGAATTGTTTGATATATAATTATTAGTTTTATATGTGAAAAAGATTATTTTACAAACTTAATCTCAGAAAAGAAAATATTATCTTAATAGAACTTAAAATCTGATAATTTTAATTAATTTAATAATAAGGACTAATGTTTTAAGTTTGATATTATATTAAAAAATGATAAATTTATTAAATGGATATAGTATTGGATAAGTGGTTTAAGTGCCATATAGATAAAAAGGAGTTCAAAAATCTTTGCAAAAAATCTGACTGGCAAGGCTTTAAACATATGATAATTTATTTTTCTTTTTTAGGGCTATTTGGATACTTAGCTTTTGCTACTTGGGGCACTTGGTGGTCTTTGTTATTTTTTTTAATTTATGGTAACATTTGGGGTTGCAGTGACGCCATATGGCATGAAACTGGTCATCGAACAGCATTTAAATCTAAGTTTTGGAATGATTTCTTCTATTATATTGCAAGTTTTATGGACAATTTTGAACCTATAAGATGGCGGTATTCCCATTATCATCATCATACTTATACAATGTTTACAGATCCAGTTGATTTTGAAATACATGTCAAAAAACCTACTGATTTATTAATTTTTTTTACGCATTATGTCCCTTTTTCTAGTTTTATATTCTTTAAAAACTCTCTTCAGTGGGAAACTATTAAACATGCCTTAGGGATAACTACAGAAGTAATGAAAGGTTGTATTCCTCCTAAGGAAATTTGGAAGTGTCGTTGGTCTGCAAGAAGTCATGTTTTAATTTGGACAGTAACAATTTTTTGTTCATTATATTTTCAAACATGGTTGCCTGTTTTGTTTGTTGTACTTCCTAATTTTTATGGGAAGACATTAGTTATGCTCATGGGGCTTACGCAACATGCAGGTTTACAAGAAGATGTTAAGGATCATAGATTAACGACTAGAACTGTATATTTAAATCCTATATTGAGTTTTTTGTATTGGCATATGGAATATCATGTAGAGCATCACATGTTTCCACAAGTTCCATCAAATAATTTAAAAAAATTACATGCATTGATTAAAGATCAGATGCCACAAGCTAGAAAAGGTCTGTTGGGTGCATATAGAGAAATTGTACCTGCCTTAATTAAACAATCTAAAGATCCAAATTATAAAATAAATGTAACAGTGCCTGTTTAATCTTTTACTTATTATTATAAATTATAGTTTGCAAAATTAGACTAATTGTTAATTATTATTAAAACTTTATACTAGAATCTAAAAATAGATGAGCGATATTAAAAAAATATTAATCTTAGGTGGAGGTCAGGCAGCTGTTTATGCTGCATATGAAATACGAAAACATGACACACATTCTGTTATATCTATATTTAGTGAAGAAAATTACCTTCCTTATGAGAGGCCACCTCTCTCAAAAGATTTTTTAATGAATAAAAAAAAAGATGAAGAGTTACTTTTTTTTTCTGATGATTTTTTTAAAAATAAAAAGATTAATTATGTAAATAATAAAATTATTAAAGTTAATTTTGATAATAAACTGATAATTTCAAAAAATAAGATTGAGTATTCGTATGATAAACTTCTTATTACAACAGGGTCTACTAACAGAAAATTAAAAATTAATAATGAAATTGATAACGATATTTTATACCTAAGAAATTTAGATGATGCAAAAAAAATTAAAGATAAGATTTTAAACTTAAATAAAATAGCTATAATTGGAGGAGGTTTTATTGGTTTAGAAATTGCCTCCTCACTTAGTCAACAAAATAAAACAATAAACATAATAGAAATTTCAAACCAATTAATGGGAAGAATCATTCCTTCTCAAATTGCAAATTTGGTAAAAGATAAACATAAAAAAAATGGATCTAAATTATATATAAATACCAAAATTAAAAATATTCAAAAAAAAGAACAAAGTTTCAAAATATTTCTTGAAGATAATACTCTAATTGAAGCTGAAATAATTATTGGTGGAATTGGGTCTTTCCCATCAGTAGAATTATTTACTGATACTGATTTAAAAATAGAAAATGGAATTTTAACAGATGAATTTTGTCAAACTTCAATAAAAGATGTTTATGCTGCTGGTGATGTGTCAAATTTTTATCATCCATTTTACAAAAAAAATATTCGCCTAGAGTCCTATCAACATGCCCAAAATCATGGGATAAATGCGGGAAAAAATATTGCAGGCATAAAAACAGAATATAATTCAATACCATGGATGTGGTCAGATCAATTTAACTTAAATCTGCAGCTAACTGGCCTGTGTGATAATTATGACAATGTAATCAAACGAGGAGATAATATTGAAAATGGAATAGTTTATTTTTTTATGAAAAATGAAAAAATTAATGGAGCTTGTGGATTAGGATTAATGGGGAACATTGGACGTGATATCAGAATAGCATCTAAATTAATTGAAAAAAATATTGTCGTTGATACTAATATTTTAGTTAATCAAAATCAAAAACTCAATATATTAATAAAAAAATAAATTTGCTAATTATTTTAGTTTTATTTTAGAAAAAAAACATTATATAAAAATTTTATGAATGACACTAGTTGGATTGAAGTAGGTAAAGCAGATAGCATTGAAATGGAAGATTTAATTCGATTTGACCATGCTGATAAAACATTTTGTATTTATAGAATAGAAGATGGTTATTATGCTACAGATGGAATGTGTTCCCATGAAGCTGTTCACTTAGAAGAAGGGCTTGTAATGGATGATGAGATAGAATGCCCAATGCATCAGGGAATTTTTAATATAAAAACAGGAGAAGCTTTAAGTCCTCCAGCTTGTGAAGACATAAAAACTTATCCAGTTAAAGTTGAAAATGATTTGATATACATTAATATATCCTAATAATTATAAGGTATTTATGAGTAGAAAAAAATTAACAGTTTATGACTATTTAGCATGCAAAGGGAAAAGACAATTAAGTGTCATGTTTGTGCACAATGCTGCTGAAGCTGCTGCTGCTGAAGAAGCAGGTATTGATATGATTTGTACTTCTCATGATGCTCCACAATATGGAGTTTATAATTCATTTGATGAGTTAAAAAGAATACGATCAGCTGCTCCATCATGCTTTATGCAGTCAGGAGGAGCTATAAGAGTTGCATCAGAGTATGAAGCAATGAAATTATCTCATAAATATTTAGATATTGGAGCTGATGTTATTTATGGAGGGAACTGGAGTTACAAATGGTTAAGAGCTCTTAGAGATGAGTTTGTCCCTATTAATAGTCACGTTGGATTAGTACCTGGAAATGCTTCTTGGATAGGGGGTTTTAGAGCACAAGGTAAAACAGCTGATGAAGCAATTAGAGTTTTACAACATACTCTTGAGTTGCAGGAAGCAGGTGTTATTGGAGTAGAATTTGAGGTGGTTCCTTCCAAAGTTGCAGAAATTGTAACAAAAAAAGTTGATATTATGACTCTTTCAATGGGTAGTGGGTCAGGTTGTGATGGTCAATATTTATTTGCCAATGACATACTTGGATATACAGATGGTCATGTTCCTCGTCATGCAAGAATGTATAGAGATTTCAAAAAAGAGTATGCTAAATTACAAACTGAAAGAGTAAGTGCTTTTAAAGAATTTCATGAAGATACAATAAATAAAAATTTTAATGATCCAAAAATTACCGTTGGTATTGATGACAAAGAATATGATAAGTTTTTAAAACTTGCAGAGAAATATTAATTTTTTAAATGTTTGCAGGAGAAGTAGATCTTGGTAATTGGTATAAACCAAAAATAGATAAAAAAATTTTAAAAGAATACTCTAAACGGTCAAATACAAAGGGCATTTTAGATATTTTTCTATTTATTGTAGTCTTACTTTTTTCAGGTTATCTTTGCATTATTTCATGGGGCTCTTGGTTGAGCATTCTAACACTACTTCTTTATGGAAATATTTTTTATTGTAAAGTTATAAGCATTCAACATGAAACAAATCATGAAACATATTTCAAATCAAGACAACTAAATAAAATTTTCTACGAAATTACTTCTTTTCTAGGTGGTTTTGAATCTATTAGATGGAAATGGAGTCATTTTCATCACCACACATACACAATCTTTACTGAAGAAGAAATCTATGATTACGAAAACAATAGCCCCAGGCCAACTGAGCCAATAAGATTTTTATTAAATTTTTTGCCTTTAGGTCCTATCATAAACATTCAAAAAGTAAGGCACTTTACTCATTTTGAAATTATAAAACACTCTTTAAATATTATTTCAAATGTTGTTAGAATCACTGTCCCCAAAAAAGAGATTAAAAAAGTTATCATTATGTCTCGAATTTATGTCATTTTATGGTTAGTAGTTATTGCTCTATCATTTTATATTAATTCCTGGTTACCAATTATAATGATTATATTGCCACCTTTTTATGGAAATACTATTTTAATGATTTGTGGCATGACACAGCATGCTGGCTTAAAGGATAATGTTAAAGATCATCGTAAAAGTACTCGTACAGTAATTCTAAATCCTTTTTTTAGTTTTCTATATTCTAACATGGAATATCATATTGAACATCATATCTTTCCAAAAATTCCATGTCATAATTTAAAAAAATTTCATCAAGAAATTAAAAACCAAATGCCAAAACCTAAAAGAGGTGTCATTGATGCTTATAAATCAATTATTCCTGCAATTTTTAAACAAGCAAAAGATAAAAATTATTTTATTGATGTGCAAATTTAAAAAATAAATACTAATTAATACTATAATTTAGATAAAATATTTTCTGCCGATGTTTCTTGAAACATACCAGATTTCTCAATAAATAAATCAGATACTTCATTATTTTCAATAATCATTGCAAAGCGAGTGCAGCGCATGCCCATAAAGTTAACAGATTTATCACTCAGCAAATTAAAAAATTTACTCACCTCACCATTTCCATCAGCAATACCAAATATATGTTGATTGTTGGTATAATTCAATAACCATGATTTCATTACGTGCGGGTCATTTACTGATAAACAATATATTTCACTAATACCTTTTTTTTTAATTGATTCAGCAAGATTGATAAAGCCAGGCAAGTGTTTTTCAGAACAAGTAGGTGTAAAAGCTCCTGGTACGCCAAAAATTATGTTTTTTTTATCTTTAAATAATTCAAATAAATTAACATTATCGCTTTCATCACCTTTAATTATTGGCACAATGATTGATGGTATCGTATTCATATTATGGATTCTATAATTTATTTAAAGTTTCTAATAGTTCTTTTTGAGAAAGCAATTCTGAAAGCACAATGCCATTAGGATTATTTTTATTATATATAATATTAAACGGTATTCCATATCTATTATTCTTTTCTAAAAATTTTTGTATACTTGAATTGGGTTTAGTCCAATCTCCCTTAATTTTTATAACATTAAATTGATCAAAGGCATTCTCAACTTTACTTGAATTTAAAACATTAATTTTATTATATTGACATGTTGCACACCAGTCAGCAGTGATATCAACAAAAACTATATTATCGTTTAAAATTAACTCTTCAATATCAGTAGAGTTAAAGTCATACCAATCTGTATCAAGATTAATATAAGTTGATTGGAAAAAATCAAAACCTGAAAATGTATAAAAAATTATTACTGCAGTAACTAATACTATTTCTTTAATTTTAGTATAATTTATTGCAAGTAAAGAAAAAAATAAAAGAATGATAGATGAAAATATAAAGTAATAATTAAAATGATTAAGCAAAATATTTCCTAACCAAATTAAAGTGCCTACCAATAGAATTCCTAAAAAATATTTTAAATAAATCATCCATTTTCCAGGTTTAGGAAAATAGCTCAATAGATTAGGAAATAATGATACCATTAAATAAGGAGCTGACATTCCTAAACTCATAAATATAAAAATAAAAAACATCATAAAATAGGATTGTGTAAACGCTGCAGTAAGTGCCGTACCAACAAAAGGTGCGGAGCAAGGTGTGGCCATAATAGTAGCGAAAAAACCATTAAAAAAATCTTTAAAGTAATAATGAGTATTTAAATGGGATACTAATCGATTATTAACAAAATTAGGAATAGATAACTCAAAAAAACCTAATAAATTTAGTGCAAAAAAAGATAAAATTATTGCTATAGTCATTAAAAAAATAGGATTCTGAAATTGCATTCCCCAACCAACCCCTAAGCCTAAATAACGCAAAAAAATAAAGAACCCTGCCAACAAACTAAAAGATGATATTATTCCTAACGAAGTTATAAAGAAGCTAGAGCGAATAGACGATTTTTTATTATTATTTTTGATCATAGATAGAAGTTTAATAGATAATATAGGTAATACACAGGGCATGACATTTAGTATTAAACCTCCCAAAAAGGCTATAAATAATATTAAAATGTTACTATTATAAGAAGATATTGTTTTTTCTTTTACTATAATTTGTTCTTTAAAAACTAAACTTTTATTATAATCATTAATAACAAATTCTATTTCAACTATGTCATCTTTAATTAATTTTTTATTAAAAACAAAACTTGCATTTAATTTTTTAGAGTCAGTGTCTATTTTGATTATAGGTTTTTGGACTGGCAATCCATATTTAGTATGGAGAAATATATTGGGTTTTTTAAAAATTTCTTTTGCAAGTAAAGATAATTCAATATGTATATTTTGGTTATCAACAAAAATACCAGTTGTGACATTCTCTATATTATTTAAATCCAAAGATGATATTGGAAGTTTTGAAAGAGATTTTTCTAAAGTATAAGAATGTTTAGTTAAGCTACCTTCTCCCACAGGTATAGTTAATTGAAGAAATGCATTTCCTGGAATACATATTTCTTCACATACTAAATAATTAATATCCAAAACAATATTAGTGGGCTCAAGTGGATTTATTATTTCAATTTTTAAAGGAAAAATTATATTATTTGAATAACCAATAGATTGAGTTCCTAATATTTCAAATTCTTTAGGGGATGGCCACAATATTTCAATTGATTCTATGTTTGAAGAATTTTCCCATTTAATTTGTTGAGGGAAGCCTCCATCTCCAGGCGACTTCCAATATGTTTTCCAACCTTCTTGAAGCTTATATTCTAAACCCAAGTAAAATGATGTTGTGTTACTCGTCTTTGTAATAGGTGATATTAAGCGTACTTGAGACTCATTTCCACTACTCCAATCAGTTTCTAGTGCTAAGGCATTTGTAAAGATAAAAATGCTTAAAATGTAAAAAATATATCTATAAAGATGTAACATTAACTTAACTTTGTTTTTTAATTTGATATGATAACTATATAAGTAATAAAACTTGAATTAACATAATTAATACAGATATATAACAAATATGAATCTAACAGGACAAGTAATTGTTTCTATGCCTGCCCTAGAAGATGAAAGATTTTTTAAGACAGTCATATATATGTGTGCCCATTCATCTGAAGGATCTATGGGTATTATTATCAATAAAAAAATAGATTATGACCTCTACCCTGATCTTTTGGAACAACTTGGAATAGATAAACCCTTAGGAAACAAAAAATTATTTATACGATATGGGGGGCCAGTAGAAAGTGGAAGGGGATTTGTATTACATTCAGATGAAATGATCAGGAAAGAAACACTAAATATAGATAAAGGTGTAGCTTTAACAAGTACAGCTGAATTTTTTGACGATCTTTCTGAAGGCAAAGGTCCTAAAAATAGTATTCTTGCATTAGGTTATGCAGGTTGGGGACCAGGACAACTTGAGTCAGAAATTATACAAAATAGTTGGATGACATTGTCTATTGATTCAAATTTTTTATTTGATGATGAAATTACAAGAAAATGGAATCAAGCTTATAAAATAATAGGAATTGATCCTAATAATTTAACATATAACTCTGGTAGAGCTTAATTAGAGATTAATATCAAAAATTCTTTCAGTATCTTTTTCAGATATTTTTTGAATTTTAAACCCAGATGTTTTAACTAACTTCACGCCTTTATTTGTAACAAAAGACTTCATTTTTAGAACCTCTTTTTCAGGCATTTTTCTTTGATATTTTAATTCCACTTTTTTTTTCTTAATTATAAAAATAGTTTTCATATTTATTAATTAAATTGAATTAAATATTATTCAAGATTAAATATATGAAAATTAAGATTTAGGATATTGTAAATTTTCTGAAAAAACTGATTCTGCATTATAAATCCAATCAGTAATCATCTTCTCATATGTTTGTGAAAAGACATATTTTTTAACCCTTTTATCTAGGTTGCTTTTTTCTTTTTGAAAAAAACCTAACTCAACAGCTTGATTAAGAACACTTTGGATAGAAGAGCGAGAGCCAATTTTTTTTGGGATATTTAGGCAGATTTTTTCATAAGAAATTGGCTCAGATTTAAAATGACCTTCCCCTACCTCAAATGAGATAGCTAAATTTAAAATAGAACTCTTAAAGAAAGCTGCGCAATCTTTATATTTTAATTCATTATCAGGTCCTGAATATAAATCTTTTTTCATATATTCAATTACTTTGCCAAGATTTTTCATTTTATTTTTATTCCTTTTTTTTGTACTGTATCTAATTAATTTTTATTAAATTATTATTATAAAGAAGGGATAATTTTCCCTTCTTTTTAAGTTATTTTAAAATAAGAATAATTCTAAAGTTGTGCTATTTTTACTATAATCACTGTTATATAATCTCCTTAATCTCGAATGGAATAGGCAACAACACCTACTTCAGCTTTATCAGTTCCTAATTTTTCTGCTTCTTCACTAATTCTCAAGCCCATTGTGCTTTTAATAACAAAAATGACAACATAAGATAGTATGAAGACAAAAATACAAACTGATACAACGCCAAGTAATTGAATACCAAAAGATGCACTTGGGTTTGTTAAAGGAACTATTAACGTTCCCCATATACCTGCAAACATATGAACTGGAATTGCCCCTACCACATCATCTAATTTTAATGAGTTTAAAAAACCTGTACCATAATACATTATAATACCACCAACAGCCCCTATTCCAATAGATAAGAGAGGACTTGGCATTAAGGGCTCAGCAGTAATAGAAACCAAACCTGCTAAAGCTCCATTTAACATCATGACAACATCTGTTTTACCTCCAACAAGTCTTGTAATAACGGCACCTGCAATGCATCCTCCACAAGCAGCAAGTTGTGTATTCATAAATATTTTTGACATAGCGGTAGCATCATCAAAGGAACCAAGGGCTAATTGAGAGCCTCCATTAAAGCCAAACCAACCCATCCATAAAATAAATGTTCCAAGTGCAACAAGAGGGATTGAAGAAGGTGCAAATGGTGCCATATTGACAGGCTCCCCAGATTCAGAAAATCTACCTAATCTTGGGCCTAATAAAATAACACCTGCTAAAGCAGCCGATCCTCCACATGCATGAACTAAAGTTGATCCTGCAAAATCAGCAAAGCCAAGGGCGTCTAACCATCCTCCACCCCATTCCCATCCCATCTGAATAGGATAAATAATACCTCCCAAAATAGCTGCAAAAATAAAAAATGGCCAAATCTTAATACGTTCAGCAACAGCGCCTGAAACAATTGAGCATGTTGCACAAACAAATAAGGCTTGAAAAAACCAATCAGAAGCATCAGAATAACCTGTTTCAATAGAACTGTTATCTATCCATATTGAGGGAGTTCCAAAAATTCCTCCTTCAGGAACAGTATACCCTAAATTATAACCAAAAAGATAAAATACAACTGAGACAATAGCAAATTTACCAATATTTTTAGCTGCAATAGTCGAAACACTTCTTGTAGTTACTAAACCTGATTCTAAAAATAAGAATCCTGCTGCCATCCACATGACAAGAAATCCACAAACTAAAAAAGAAAACGTATTTAAAATATATGCCACTTCTTGATCTACTTCTGCTCTCACAACTGAAGTAATAAATAAAAAACTTAAAAGAGTTCCAATAAAACACATTGATTTTTTGGACATAAATAACCTCCACATTCATATACAGACCAACACTAACCATTAGTGATGATTTAGTTTCATGCGTAGTTATGGAAATAACAGATATAATCTGCGTTCCTTCGACTTTCGTCTACTTCCGATCTTGAAAACAAGATTGAACGATTAACTGTAGCATGCGTTCCTTCGACTTTCGTCTACTTCCGT
>TARA_B110000438_G_scaffold53429_1_pt1 | contig 14980 bp, 8 predicted proteins | sample TARA_B110000438 | Tara Oceans TARA_B110000438 (sample SAMEA4398413) | marine metagenome | biome: Polar Biome; feature: [MES] marine water layer (ENVO:01000295) within the mesopelagic zone...; material: water (ENVO:00002006), including particulate matter (ENVO:01000060) such as...... | reverse complement strand
CTAGGAACTAAGTAGTCCCGAGCTCCTTCTGGGGTACTCTTAGTTAGTATTGGTGTTTCTATTTCAATGAACTTGGCTTTATCTAAAACATTTCTTGTGATGCGAGTAATCTGATAACGAAGTTCGAGATTTTTTTGGAGCTCGTCACTTCTTAAATCAAGATAACGATGTTTGAGTCGGGTAGCTTCGCCAACCTCCTGATCTTCCCATCCTGTAAATGGAGGTGTGCTTGATGGGTTTAATATTTCGAACTCTTCAATAAAAACTTCTATCGTTCCCGTTTTTAGTTTTGGGTTGACCATGTCTTCCGGTCGTGTTCTTACTTTACCGCGGACGGAGATTACAAAGTTTCCTCGTAATGAATGAGCTTCCTGGTGCGCTAACTGGTCAATCTGAGGATTGAGTACAACTTGCGTGAGACCATGTTTATCCCATAAGTCAATAAAGATAAGCCCTCCGTGATCTCTTCGAGTGTGAACCCAACCACAAAGTGAAACTACTTCATCAATATTTTTTTGCGTTAGTTCTCCACATGTATGGGTACGTTGTTGCATGCTGTGTCAGTATTAGATGAAGGTTGGAATTAAAAGACCCAATAACATACTGAAAATATGAGAGATTTGCAAGGGATAACACTGGATGAAATAAAAACAAATAATTATGTTTTAAGTGGTTCCTTGGAAGGGGGTACCTGAAAGAGGGGCAATTGAAAAAATAATTTGATCTAAGCCTTACAACCTAAATTAGCAGAATTATTCTTCGCTAATTATTTCTTGCTTCTGAGCTTGGAGCTCTTCTTCTAAGGCTTTTTGTTCTAGTATTTTTTTCTCGGTTTCAAAACGTTTTTGTTCGACTTCCATTTGTTTTTTTCGTATTTGTTGCTCAATCACCATAAGGGGTTTGATCTTAACAGCAACCGGAATATTGACTGTGCTGCATGATCTTGCACAGACCCCGCAACCAGTACATATATTTTTGTGAAACTCTGGTTGTTGGTCCTTGTTCTGTGTTATTGCTCCAGGAATGGGGCAGTCGATGATGCACTGCTGACAAAAAGTATCCCCATAAGCTTGGCATTTTTTTTTATCGAGGATGGCATATCCCATATTTACTTCGCTAGGGCTACTGACGGGCAACAAGGCGTTGTCGGGACAGGCAGAGATGCACGGAAGGTCATCGCACATAACACAAGGATTTTTAATTGGATCAATATAGGGTGTTCCCATAACAAGAAAGCCAAACTTTTTAGGTGCTTTTATTATTGCATCTTTAGGACAGGCATGGATGCATTTGTCACATCGGGTACAGTCTTGGAGAAATTGTCGTTCAGTGACTGCTCCGGGTGGGCGGAGAAGGGGAACTCTTTTGGTGAACTTATCTACAGTTTCGTTAATTTTTTCAATTTTCTTTTGAACCGTTTCTACTGCGGGTTTAGCAAAGAAATGTACGCCTTGCTTGATTAATCCGCGGCGGTCGTATTCAGGGTCAACCTCATCATCTTCGGCAACCTCGCTAATCTCGGTAATCTCTTCCAATGTTTGATCTGGGTTTTCTCTGATTTCTGAACTAGGTAGCTCTTTAGAAATTATTAAATTATTTTCTACGGGACTCATCAAATGCAGCTCTTGCTCATCTATTTTGGAACTAGGGCGAAAGCGAGATATAAGACGCTTGAAAAAACTTTTCTTTTTGGATGGGAGATGATCGTCTTCGAGTTTAGCAGTAGGTTCTCCAGAGGAGTCGACTAATTTTAAGGAATTTTCATCTTCTTCGTTCTTTTCGTCTCCTTCTTCAGATTCCTGATCTTCCTCGATTGGTTTTACATTAAGTTCAGCAGCAGATTTCATGAAATTGCCAAAAGAAAAAAGGTCGCGTCGCGAAAATTGTTTTTCTTCTTCTGGCAAATGCGGTTTTGGTGTAATGGTTTGTCTGTCAAGACTAAGTGGGCTTACTTCAGGTGAAGAGTCATCACCTCTCTGATCCTGGCTGATGACATCCATACCAACCGCACGCTTTTGAGGAATTTTTTTATTTTTGAATGTTTTTTTTGCTAGGCGATACCGAAAGTCCATAACTTAATTAATGGGTCTATTTATGGTTTGCGGGCATATAGAGATGATTATTTCCATCCAAACTCTTCCGCAATAAATTTATAATCATGCCAGTTTTGAGCATTAGAGTTTTCCAGCATATACTCGTCGGTTGCGAGAACCAGAGGGTGTCCCTTATTTACGAATGTTTGAACTGATGGAAAACGAAGCATGAAAATAGTTACAGCAATGCGTCCTAAATCAAGAATCCCGGGTTGTTCCTGGACTTGTTTTAATACCTCGTCAGCATTTTCGTCGGTGACAGTTTGGAAAATGTCGGCGGTTTTTTGTTCTAGATCTGGGTGTTCATCGCAAATGCAGGCAGCCTCTAATTGCAATTCCAAAATGCGTTTGTAGTCCTCTAAATCAAATTCACCGTCCATTTTTCCTTCGTCCCAGCCTGAACCTTCTAAGCTCCGTTCTTTAGCTGCATCCTTACGGTCAGCAGTTTCACAAAATGTTAAATTTGCTTCGTCCAGTATTGTTTTAACAATAATCTCTTTACTAGGTTGCTGAGTTGACATGATATTAAATAATCTCCTGAAAACTAGAAACTGAGCCTCATTTAGATAAAGACCTAAATTAGGTTTCGTTATTCAGCTTTTAAAAAAAAAGCTTTATATTAAAGTATGGTTAATTTTATCATCAAGCTAAGAGAAATCACATACAAATTAATTATAACCTAGGGTGGTACTAAAGGTTTTTTTTGCCTTTATCTCTTATTTAATGTTTTAATGATTATACCCAAGTTGTGAAAATATAATACTTGTCGATAGATTATTATCATCTTGTAATCATAATAAAGTAATAAACTTATGAAAAAGGTTTTACTACTATTCCCTCCAGAGTGGGTTCCTACAGCCCCCTATCTAGCTCTTCCAAGTCTCACTTCGGTCCTTCGTGCAAATGGTATTGAGGTTGTGCAAAAAGATATCAACGTGGAAATGTATGACCATATATTCTCACGAGAGTTTCTTGTTTTTGTCAAAGGCCGTATTGATGGGCGCCTGCGGGATCTTAGAGAAAAGCAGAGAATGGGAGAGATCACGAGGGAAGAAAAGGATATTAAGGGGATGCTTAAGGAATATAGCTTTGTTGACCTGGAACATCACATTAAGGAAGTTGAAAGAGCTAAGGAGATAATGCGTGGACCCGAGTTTTATGATGTTTCTAAGGCCGAATGGTCCCTTAACGCGTTCCGAGAAGTAATGAGTTATGTTTCTGCAGCGTATCACCCAGCAGATATTCAGTTTTATCCAGTTGAGAGTAATCTTAATATTTATCGCCCCTGGGTTTCGGGTGATTTATTAAAGGCCCCTCATGACGACACTGTCAATATATATGCCGATATTTGCCGGCAATTGGTTTTTAGGGCAATTGAGGATGAAAAGCCAGACTTAGTGGGTATTTCAATAGGAACTCCTGTTCAACTTATGTCGGGGATTACATTCTCTACTCTGATTAAAGAAAAATTTCCGAAGATTCATGTGACAGTGGGTGGCAATATAATTACCCGATTACGTGATGAGTTTCAAAAGAAAGAAGAGTTTTTCGGGACAGCATTTGATTCGATTATTTTTTATGAAGGAGAGCATCCAATTGTTTGGCTGACGGAAGCTCTGGATGGTAAACGTAAAATGGAAGATGTTCCTAATCTTATTTATCGTGAAGAAACCGGAAATATACGAGTCAATAGTACTTATCAAGAGAAGGTTAATGAATTGCCACCTCCTGATTTTGATGGGATTCCATGGGAGAAATATTTTTCTCCGGAACGTCTTGTTCCCTATCTTGGGACTCGTGGATGCTATTGGGGGGAGTGTACATTTTGTGATCATGGGGCTGGCTACATTGATCAATTTAGAGCGAAACATGCTGATCAGATTATTAGTGATCTGGAACATTTAAAGAAAACATGTAATGCAAAGCACTTTTTATTTACGGATGAATCATTCCCCCCCGCACTGTTTAAAAAACTCCCACCACTTATGGTCGAAAGAAATCTCGATATTTATTGGACAACTCTTATCCGATTTGAGTCCAGTTTGCTTGAGCCTGAGGTTTGGGATCTTGCTGCTCAGTCAGGATGTCGATCGCTTTACTTTGGGTTGGAATCTGCCAATCAACGTATAATCAAATTGGTGAAAAAGGATACAGATATTTCTGCTGCAGTAACAAACCTAACTGAAGCCAAGCGAGTTGGTATATGGAGCCATGTTATGGCCTTTTATGGATTTCCTTCTGAAACCGAAGAAGAGGCTGAGGATACTAGGCAGTTTTTGCTAAAAAACCAGGAAATAATTCACTCAGTTGAGATGTATTTTTTTGTTTTATACAAACACGCTCCGGTTATGAATATGATCAAGCAACTGGATATTGAAGTTAAGGATAACTCTGAGCACGACTTGGCTTTGGATTTTTATTACACTCCAAAAACAGGGCAGACTATTGAAGAAGCCATGGGGCGTTATGAAAGTTTTTATCAAAACGATTTTGGTCCATGGGCTATGCGGATCAATGCCCGTGAGCACGTTTTTCTTTATATCACACACCATGGTACGAATAATCTTCCAGACCTATATGTTAAAAATCAAGTTGTACCTGTTGGGCGAAGTAGATTTTGATTTTTAAGATTCCTATGTATTGTTAGCTTAATTTTTTAAATTCAATAAATATAGTAGCGGGTTTGTATAAACGGTTACTTGAGTTAAGTAATTTTTTTAGCTACCCTTATTTTTTTATAGTTAAGGGAGCCAAAAAATGATTAAGACTACCTTGATCGGACATGCATGTCTCCTTGTGCAGTCTAGGGAAACCACGATACTGACCGATCCGGTTTGGTTTGACTATCTTTGGGAAGAGATAAACGTATTATGTCCTAGTGTTGCTTTAGAAAAGGACAAAATACCTCCAGTGGATGTCCTTAATCTTTCACATAGACACCAAGATCATTTTGATGTGCAGACCTTGTCTTATCTAGTACAAGATAAAAGAATTCTGAAACCAGATTCAATCGTTCTCGCCCCTAAAGATGACCTTCTACTAGATGTCCTTAATGAGCTTGAATTTAAAAATATAAAGATTGTTTCAGATTTCGAGCCTGTTCACGTTAAAGATGTCATTATAACACCGACTCCTTCACTCAACCAATCAAGTACCGCTGAAGATGATTTCCCAGAACATGGGTTACTGGTGAGCGATGGAGAAGTAACCATTTGGAATCAGGTAGACTCACAAGTTAACCCCGATATAATTCAGAGAATTGGAGAACTGCATGGTCAAATTGATTTTTTTCACTCTCGGTTTGTCCCGTTACTAGAAGGTAACTTTGCTTATAACAAACCATTCACTGTGCCGATCGATGAGTATTGTACTTTTCTAAACGTCGTGAAGGCACTTGGACCTAAATTTGTGGTTCCTGGGTCGGCTGCTTTTAGGTGCAGAGATGAATTGAATTTCTTAAACCAATGCACCTTCCCAATTACTCAGGATCAGTTTATACGCGATTTGTCCACATTTTGCCCTGAAGTTCTGAGTGCCCCATTTTTCCCTGGAGATGTTGCTCATGTTTCCACTGGAGAGATTCGGGTTGATAAACAGTCCTCTAATTTTGTTCGTGTTCGTGAAGATGATAGTCATCGAATAATATTTAAACCTAATGCAGAAGTTCCGCCTATCAAAACTCAGACTTGTGACTTAGTAAAATATAAAAAAGAAATGGGAGTAGTCAAAAAATTTATCGAAAATAGTTTTATTGATAAAATTTTAAATAGTGAACTGCTCAGTGGTTGGCAACATTGGCAGATTGTTTATCAATTGGAAATATTCGGACAGGGAGATTCTCAAGTCTGGACTATAGACTTTGGGCAAACAGACAAACCAAAACTTCATAAAGGAGACCTTGGAAAAATTAATTTATATGAAGGCATATCCTCATCTGAAATGAGTGGATTGATTGAAGGAACTACATCATGGGACTATGTGACTTTGTGTGGCAATTATCGAACTTTTAATAATATTTATCGTGTTACAGACGGTGGGTTCGAACTACCCCCGGAAGATAAATCGAATTACGCCTTGGAACCTCTAATGGATATTTTTCCTTGGGATAAGGATATGGATCGTAGAAAATTCATGCGAGATGTTCAACGCTGGAAAGGGAATGCCTGAAGGAAGCGATAGATTAATTTTTTATTTTTATAAGGTTTAGGTCTTAGTTCTCTCGGTTAAAATTGCGCAATGGGATAATGGGTTCAGAAGCTGAGTTTACCTGTGATTCTGTTTCAGAGTCGGATGAAGGAGTCGACACTTCGGCTTCTAATTCTTTTTTTGTTTCCACAGAACCACGTTTCTCAGTTAGAAAAACTGTGATGTCTTGGTTAATGAGGTTTTCTGGACACAACTTAAGGTGTTGTCTATAAAAAGGCATATTCATCATAAGATCACTGTAAAGACAATCCAGGCCGTAATGATCAAACATCCCTTTAATTGCTCGGGGTCCCACTAAAAATAAAATACCATCTGGTAAAAGAGCACGAACTGATGAAGCTAAAATCTGCTGACATACTCCCCGGTCTTGAAAATAAAACATAGGGATCCATTTAAAAATCATTCCATATTTATCATTGTAGACTTCTTCTAAATGTTCTTTCTCTGGGAGAAAAGAAACTTTTTTTAAGTTATCGAGTTCTTTCCTTTTTGCGGCATAATCCCACAATTGGTATGCATTTTTTTGCGCAAGCTCAGGGTCACTAAATAAAATAGTATATTCGCGCTCATGGGTAGAGTCGACGCATCCTGCTATAGACATGTCAAAAGTATGAACCAGTACACGCTCAACTTTTTCCAGTTTGGCAGGCATTCCTGGTGACATCTCCATGTAGTAAATAATTTGATCTAATGCGAGGGGCTGCAAAGCAGGCTCATCTATTTCTTTATTGCCCTCAGGGTATAAGGGGACGGTGTAAATCGATTTAATGCCGTCAGTTTTGGGAGGGAAGCCATTAAAAAACCATTTCCAGTTAAAGGCATACTCTGGAATTTTTACAGGTGAATCAGTTTGCGGCAAAATATTCCAGTCGGGATGAAATGAAAATTCTTTTCGCTCTTGATCGTCTATTAGTGTGAAAAAATTAACCCCAACTTGTATTTCTCTTTGGCAAGATGGTTTTCCGCCTAACGAACGATTGATGTAAGGTATCGGGTTGGTTTCATCGTGACGGGTGACTTTATAAAGATGCCTATCTTGGATTGTAAGACAAAGCTTTGACTCATGATTGAAGTATCGCCATGGAGGGTTGGGTTGCGAAGACCAGGTGACCTCATGGGACCGTTTTGTGTCCATGAATATACGTAAAATATCTTTTTCTTGTCCGGGTGCCTTGGGTATAAAAAAAGAGGCGAAGATATTAAACGCTCCTTTAGATGGATACGTTGGGAGTCCACGATAGCGAAGGGTATCTAATGGTATCTCGCGAGATTGATCCTCGTAAATGCCCCAGATAAATTCAAAAACAGCTCCGCCGCTACCTGGAATAGTAGATTGGAATAACTCAACAACAGGAATAATATCTAATCGTTCCCAGTTAACTTTAGATAGATAACTTGAAAATATTTTTCGTCCATCAAAGGTTCCATCGGGTAAAGCGTAAAGCGTATCTTTTGTCAGTTTTACTTTGTACTTTCCATCTCCAAGTGGCACTAAATTATCTTCTTTATAAAAATAATTTACTTCTGAAATGGGTACTCGCCAGACTTCTGCAGCCTTTTCACGCAGAAAATCCAAAGTCATATCTTCCCAACCCGGTTGACCTTTTATATCTATCTGAGATTCAAAGGTGCGAGCTTGGGGCTTAATGCCAACCCACTGCAATGAGTCAAGTTGCATGCGAGCTAATTCAAGGTAGGTTTCATCAGTTTCTGGGTCTTTGCTCCATTTGGCTTCATGAAGAGGGTGCCCACCAGGGTCGGTTCCCAAAAAACGACGCCCTTCGTCGTTATAAAAAGCCATGTGCCCTGTTTTATAAACTTTGATTCGTGTATTGGCAATATTAGGAACATCTTCATTATGAAAAATGGTTGCACCATTTTGTTTGGTAGAATGCAGTGAGGCTAAACTATTAAGAATAGATTCAGCCGACATTTCGTTGTCATGGAATGAAAAAGAGCCCTGATGCGATAGGGCCAATTGAATTCTTTTTTTCAGCACGGGATAGTCCTTCTTAAAATTAAATTGATGAAGAATTGATTATAGAAAGCCAAATCTTATTATGTCAATAAAACCTATCAGGTTGATTTTTATTTAAAAATAAGAAAATAAAAACTTTTTCAGCATATTGTTAATTGATATAATACTGTTATGCCATTAAATATTGCTTTGATAAACATGCCATTTGGGTTTCATATTTACCCATCCATTCAACTGGGAACGCTTTCAACATTACTGAAGTCGCATGGCTGTGCTGTTAAGAGTCATTACTTGAATCTACACTTTGCCCACCAATTGGGAATGCCTATCTACAATCAACTGTGTGAAAAAAGGTTTTTGGTCGGGGAGTGGCTCTTTTCGCATCTTCTCTTTGGGACAAATCATAAAAACCTCGATTACATGAATCATTTTGACTCTCATATTGATGATGTCTGCCAGTCCATTGATCGTCCACGCGAATTTTTAATAGATGTTAAAACAAAAATGGTTCCTGAATTCCTTCAATGGGCTTTAGAGTCAGGTTCATGGGGTCAATACGATGTTATTGGGTTTTCATCGACCTTCAATCAGAATCTTGCGAGTGTAACACTAGCTAAGTTAATTAAGGAGAAACATCCCGCGGTTAAAATTATGTTTGGCGGAGCTAACTTTGAATCAGAAATGGGGTTGGAATACTTCCGTGTATTTCCTTGGATTGATTTTGTTGTACCGGGGGAAGCCGAAGGTGTCTTGATTCCTTTAATAAAATCATTGGAAAAAAATGAACCAATCCCAAATGGAGTGGCCCATAGAAGTAATGGTGGTATAGCTTTTGCGGAGAATCACGAACTTCACGAAGATTTTAGTGTTAATGCTCCCCCCGATTATGATGATTTTTTCGAGCAGCTAAGGCAGATCGACCCTGACTCGTCGCTACTGGAGAATCCAGTCATCCTTTATGAAACAGCCAGAGGTTGTTGGTGGGGGGAGAAGCATCATTGTACTTTTTGTGGGCTGAATGCCACTACTATGAAATTTAGATCGAAGCCAATGGAACAGGTGAATGCAGATATTTCGTACCTGTCAGAGCGCTATAATTCTTTTCGCTTTCGACTTGTGGATAATATTTTAGAGATGAAATATATCGAAGGTATTTTTGGAGAAATGGCTCGTAATAATTTTGATCTTCAATTTTTTTTGGAAGTTAAAAGTAACTTGACCAAACAGCAAATTAAATCACTGGCTCACGGTGGAGCCAATGTGATTCAGCCGGGAATCGAGAGCTTTAGCATTAATCAATTGATGGAAATGGATAAAGGGGTGCGACCTTTACAAAATATTCTCTGTATGAAGTGGGCAATGTATTATGGAATTGAGGTCAACTGGAACATTCTAATCGGGTTCCCAGGGGAGACTAATGAAGATTATTCTCAGCAAATCGAATTGGTTAAGCAGTTATCCCATTTGCCGCCACCTGAATGTGTTGGGGATCTTTGGCTGGAAAGGTTCAGTCCCTACTATACTCGACCTGAAGAATACGGAGTTACAATAACAGGACCAGGCGAAGCCTATCCTTATGTTTATGATTCAGAAAATATCGACTTGTTTAAAATTGCTTATGATTTTGAGTTTACTACTAAGAATGAAATCGAACCGTCTCTAAAAAAAGAATTGACCGAGATCGTCCAAAATTGGAAGGCGAGACATCAGTCTGATGACTTACCTTATTTGTTTTTCACAAAATCCATGAATTTTGTGACTGTTTATGATGATAGGTCAATCGGGAACCCTAATAAAAACCGCTTTGAAGGAGCTCCCGCTAGTATCATAGTTTTTTGTAATGAATCACCGAAAACTATGGTTCAGATAGAAAAACATATTCGAGAGTTGAGCATGGAAGAAGGTGCAGCAGAAAAAGGAGTTTTGCAGTTGGAAAGAATGGGCATCCTATACGGCGAGAAAGGAAAGTATTTGACCCTTGCGTTGCCCCACAACGCAAACTTATAGATAAAGTCAAATTCTTGGCAAATCTATCTTGTGCCTAATTCATACCACTAAACCTACTAGCACCACCCTAAGTGCTATTTTTTTAAATGTTTTTTTAACAACTTTACCTTCTAGGAGGAGGATGTTTGACAGCGAAGAGTGAAGGCTTTATAATCCCATCTATTGACCCTTAAAACAATTAGTTGGCTTCTAACTGATTAACCAGTTCTTTTAGTGTTTATGATTTAGAGCTTTTTTTACATTGAACCATCCTTAAAAAGGCAAACTTAATGGCAGAAATTGGAGAGGGACGGAAGTTTGAAAAAATTGCTTTGGATTACATGAAGCAGAATAACCTTTCTGAGGCAGAGTCCAACTTTATTAAGGCTCTGACGCACATGAAGCAGTCTGGAGACGAGGAAGGTCAGGCGTATGTGCTAGGAAATCTTGGTAATCTTTGCTTTCAAAGTCGTCGACTAGATAAGGCTGAAGATTACTACGGCAAAGCGTTGACATACATGGAAAAGGTAAATGATCCTAGAGGAATCGAGAGCTCTCTAGGTAACCTGGGGAGTGTTTTTTTCTATAAAGGTAATCTTGATAAAGCGGAAGCAACTTATAAAAAAGCTTTAAAATTCCTTGAAGAGGCTAATGATACGGAAGGCCAGAGCATTTACAACGAAAACTTGGGAAATGTTTACCTTAAAAAGGAGGAATTGGCAAAAGCGGAAGATTATTTTAACCGGGCTAAAACCTTACTGGACTCTGAGAAGAATAAAGACCAAATCAAGCAGGTAGTCGATAAGCTAGATGCTTTGCAAAAACACCCCAAACACGTAGAAGGTAAGGAAGGAAAGTTGCTCAAGGAAATAGACTCTCTGATAAAGGGAGGGGAAAAACGAGGAGCTTTATCCAAGTATCAAGAACTTGAAGAGATCTACTATCAGGGGGGAAATATAGGTAAGGCAGCTGATACGATTTCCAAATCTATAGAGTTATTTGAAGAGCTAGGGGATAAAAACTCGGCAGGAATATGCATGGGTAATCTGGCCGGACTTCTACTGCAACTTGGTTATTCTGGCCAACCGGAACAATTTGATAAAGCTGAAGAATATTGTAAACGCGCGTTAGATATTATTGGTGCAGGCAAAGACAAGCGCCGACAATCGTATTTGCTTGGTAGTTTGGGTAATATTAATTTACATAAAAAAGACTTGGATAAAGCATGGGGAAACTACAATCAGTCTTTAGGTTTTATGGCAGAGCTAGGAGATGTCTTAGGAGAGGCACGAGGCTATTCCAACTTAGGTAATGTAAGACTCTTACAGGAAAATTATGATGATGCTCGGGTTCAGTTCGAAAACTCACTGGAACTGATGGAGCAGTTGGAAGATCGACCCGGTATAGCCCAGCAGTGTGAGTCCTTGGGGGATATTTATTTAAAGCAAGGCAACCTGCAAAATGCTGAGATATTTCTTAGTCGAGTTATCGCTCTTTACGAAGCCATGCAGGACACGAAAGGTCTGCAACAGGCTCAGGATAAGCTGGTTTATCTCATGGGAAAACCAGAATATATAAACCGCAGACAAAAAGAGTTGTTGCTTGAACTAAAAAAACCAGAGCTAGAGAAAGACGATGAATCTCGATTGGTTGTTTTGAATGAATTGGGGAATCTTTATTTTATGGCTGGAAATATCGATCAGGCCGCATTAAAAATGAGGGAGACAGCAGACCTGCAAGAAAAACTAAAAGATGAGGTTGGGCTTAGTTCTACCTTAGATAGTTTGGGGAGTATTCTAAAAGAAAAAAATGATCTTGAAGGCGCTGAGGAATGCTTTGGTCGTGCCATGGAATTTAAAGAAAAACAAGGCGATACGGAGGGGGTAGTAGAAATTTACAGAAACCGAGTTACGGTACTTTTGATGCTCGGCAAACTTGATATTGCAGAAAAACTTATCAAAAATTCTTTGCGGGCTAATAAGAAAAGCGGAAATGAAATTGGGCTCATGAATGATTACCGCAATATGGGAAACTTGAGTATGCAAAAGACAGATTGGGCTAATGCAGATAAGTTTTATAAAAATTCTCTAGAGATAAATAATAAGACAAACAACCGATATGAAATTTCTGAAGATTACAGAAATCGTGGCAACTTATATTTACAGAAAGAGGACTGGGATCTATGTGAAAAGTTATCTTTGCAGGCTCTGAAGATAGCAGAGGAAATTAAAGATTTAAGGAATGTGTGCCACGACAGTCGTATTTTAGGAAAAGTCTACGCTGAAAAAAAATCAAGAAATAAGCAAGAGGAATACTATAAAAAAGCTCTTGAAGCCAGTGAAGAGCTTAAGGATGAAGCAGGGCTGCAGGTCGATCACAGGAACCTTGGGGAACTTTGTTTGGGTAGAGGGTACAAGGACAGATCAGAGAATCACTTTAAAGCCTCGCTGGAAATCTCTCTAAGAACAGCTAATAAAAAAGAAATTGCTACAGACTACCGCCATATGGGGAACTTGAGTTTTAATAATGGCAATCGAACCGAAGCTGAAAAATATTATCGTGATGCCCTCAACTTAACCTTGGAAGTAGGCGATAAAAATGGTACCGCGCAGGACTATACGTATATCGGTAATTTAAAATTCAAGGATGGTAATGTTGATGAGGCAGAGGAGAGCTTTGATAAAGCGATAGATTTCTTTAAGGAGTCTAATAATAAGGCGGGTCTTCTCCAGTTGCTCATGACAGTAGCGCGTATGGAATTGCTTCTTAGCAGGAAAGAACAAAGTGAGAAATACTTGGATCAGGCAAAAATAATTTGTAAAGAACTTGGAGATCCTGAAGACTTAGTTAAAAATATTAAAGAAATCGAAAAAGTAAAAGATACCGTTGATCAGAATAGATAGAGCTGACAATTTTTTTAAAAATCATATTAAGCAGTAAAAAGACTATAAAAATAGGTGGATTAAAAAAAAATAATATACTTGTAATGTTTTTAGAATTGATTAAGTACACTTAGTTAGTATTGGAGAATGTTTGTGGCTAAAATGACTGGGATATGTTTAAAGCTTTTAAAATCATTAGCTTGAGTTAGTTCTTGAGTAGCGCATTGAGTTGCTATAATAATTGACAAAGCCTATAGTGAGATAAACTTAATACTTTTAAGGATTTCCTCTAGTTTTGTCACAAGAGAAAAGGGCCCTATTTCCTTGACAACGAGATTGAAATTAAATATAAATCCGTTATATCCTAGGGCTGAATGGAGGGACTTTGTATGATCTGTTTTATTTTTTCTAGCAGATTTTTTGCAGAAGGATCGAAAGGTGGTCTATGAAAGTAATTTATAGTCCTCAACTTATGGAAGAGGCAGCGTTCCGACACCTTAGTCATTTAGAAAGGTCTGGGTATCGGTCGGACTATGACGAGTATCATTCTTTAGCTGATCCTATATATGAACTACCCGAGGACGATAGAGAAATTGCTTTTGAAAAGGTTAATAGGATATTTTTTATAGAGCGACTTAAACTGGGCGATCATGTTTTAAGAGCGCTTGAAGCGGTAGGGCTAATTCCGAAGAGGAAGCGTACAACAAAGAGAGCCCAGCTAGCAGCAATTGCTTTAGAAACGGACGAAGCATCTGGTGAGCCAGAAGAGTCAAGTGCGTCCATGCATCTTCCCCCAGTAAATGATGACTCACAAGAAACTACCTCTGACGAAGATTTAGTTCCCCCCGTTGATACCGACCTCCAAATAGAAGATAACCCACAAAAAGATAATCCAGACAGCGAGGAAACAGATGGTGTTGTTTCTTACGACATGGTTCGCGATTTCGAGGAGCGGATAAACGAGGTACATGTCAAACGTGCGATCAACAAAGTTGATGAAGGATCAAACGTCTTGAACCGGATTTCAGGTAAGCCCATGATAGAGATGAGAGTACTTGCCAGTCGCTTTTGTAATCCAGAGGAAGCTCAAGAGTTAGATGCTTTTCTTATTCAGGAGTTTATGCATGCGAAAGATATGGTGGATCCGGAGTTTGACTACGAAGATGCTTTTATTCCAGGCAACCCTTCTGTTAAAAATCTAATCACAGCGCGATTTCGCCTATTGTGGAATTTGTACGTAGATGCGCGGTTGGCTCGAGCTGGAATTATTTCCACCATGCCTAGAGAGGCTCGATATAGAGAATTTGATAATTTTTACAGAAAAATACCAGAGAAACAGAGACGAGGTATTTTTGAGGGGATTTGGGTAACTGAGAAATTTACACACGAAGAGTTATTGTCTATGGCCACTGACCTCGAGTCGTTGATGAGTAAATATGTAGAGGATGCTGATATCTCAGAGGAGGAAAGAGACTTTATTCATTTGCAGGGATCTCCTTGTCCATTGTGTAAATTCCCGACTTACAACTGGGTGGATGATCCTGAGAGTATTTGTGACGAAATGGTAATCGAAGCAATCCAGATTGATTTCCCCGACTGGGAAAATAAAGATGGTGGATGCGATCGATGTATAGAGGTCTATGAGTTGAGAGCTGGAGTGTAAGCCCGTTTTTGAATTTAAGCAGGAATTTAATTGTTTCGAATGTAAATTATTATAGGGATGTATCTCGTTGGACAGTATGTCCGCGTGAAAATCTAAAAAGGTTATGGGGAAGGGGCCTCTTTTTTAGAGTAGCCCGTATCGGAATTTTAATAGACGGTTTTTTAACGAAACA
>TARA_B110000438_G_scaffold120184_1_pt1 | contig 14984 bp, 10 predicted proteins | sample TARA_B110000438 | Tara Oceans TARA_B110000438 (sample SAMEA4398413) | marine metagenome | biome: Polar Biome; feature: [MES] marine water layer (ENVO:01000295) within the mesopelagic zone...; material: water (ENVO:00002006), including particulate matter (ENVO:01000060) such... | reverse complement strand
TTTCTTGATGAACATTGCTTACTGCAACGCGATTTCTTTTAATCCTACCAACTATTGATGGCAGCGAAATCAACTATTTACCATACGACTGAATTGATTCTCAACACATCTTATCCTATCGGCAACGAGAATCCTGTTGATAATTAGTTACTAAGCCAGGGAAACTACCAGAAACCCGTAAACGGAAGCTCGGTGGTCTTTTATGATCGAGCCAGGGCATCTTGACGAAACCGAGCAGGAGTGCATCCTGTCATCTTCTTGAAGGCTGAATAAAAGGCCGAGTTAGAATTAAAACCAACGGCAAATGACACATCTAGAATTGCATTTGATTGCAGCTCTGGCTGGCTAAGTAAGACTTTCGCTTCACCGATACGGTAGCTATTTAAGAAATCAAAAAAACTCATACCAAACCCAGCGTTAACAGCCTGAGACAAGTGATTGACTGAACAATTCACCATTCTTGCTAATTTAGGCAGGGTCAATCCAGCCTGTAAAAACACTTTCTCTTGCTCCATTAATCTTGTGAGTTTTTCTGAGTACTTTAGTAGTTGCTTTGGATGCAATCCCGATTTGGCGTACTTCGGCAGAGCAGCGCTATGCGCTTCGTTCAAATTAGAATGAACTGTATGGGTTGGATCGTAATAGTCGGAGATTTTTACCGCACCATCACCCTCCAGGGTCATAAATTCTGCACCGAACCAATCCACGCCCCCAGAATCCGAAGGAGACATTCGGTATTGAAAGGCTATGGAGTTTTCGCTAGCTAAAATTTCTCCAATAACATTGTACTGTGCTTGTTGATGATCGAAAAATTGCACCAGATAGGCGACGAGTTTTTCTTTTGAGAGTTGTTGTTGCTCAGGAATATCAACATAGGTGCCATTAGTAACCAAGTGCGCTGCGACTCCTTGAGCGTCTTGATGATTCCAAGCATCGAAGTAGCTCTGAACAAATTCATTTGCACGCATATTCGCAGTTCCAGGATGTTCGCCACATAATTTTATTGTCGACTTGTTCAGAATTAGATTATCAGTCTAATCAATACTTGCAAGACCTAATTGCGCCCCTACAGCGGTAGATGTCAACCTTTTCCCTCATTAGGTGGATATGCGGTGCCTGGTTGATGCAGCAGCTCCATTAGCTCTGCGTCGCTGCGTTCGAGCTTTTTTCCCCGCCTGCGGACTATACCGGCGCCATATCAGAACTATCCCTAAGACACCCAAAAATATATAAATAAATGGATAAGACAAGGCCAGTACAACTTCACCGGTTGCCCAATTCAGACTTCCATCATCAAGCAATTCACTAGCGCCAGTTTGGTAAGGAATAACATAGTAGTAAATCAGCAAGAACGGCATAGTGCAGCCGTAGATAATCAAACAGCATGGTGCGAGCAGGGTAATTCTTACCTGCTTGAGATCGAAATCGATCTCAGGCGTGCGGTGCAGCCTCATACGGTACAGCGCCTCAGGTCGGCTCACCTTCCCCATTCGAGACACAACCAAAATTGTTATTATACTAGCTGCCGCACCCAGTACCGCCGGGTTTGCATAACTTGGCCAAGTTACATAACCGAAATACTCCAAAGCAGCGGGAACGACATTAAATATAAACCCTGTAACTATTCCCCAAAAAGCCGCATCAGCCGTAATGCGCTTACTCCAAATACTCATAAACCCGACTGGTCCCCACGAAGACGCAAATACGGTTCCTACGAATAACATAAGCCAAAACACATTAGGTGGAAAAAAGAAACTCGCAATGAGAACAACCACACCGGTAAAAAACATAACGATCCGAGTTTTTCTCAAAGTAAGTTCTTTATTGCTCGGAATCATATCATTGCTAACACTGAAACCTACCAATGAAAGAAAAGTAGAGGCAGATGAGAGAGCTGCGGCCATAATTCCCGCTAGCAAGAGAGCTCCAAGCGCCTCTGGAACAAGATTTTTTGCAGCCCAAATCATAACCGTCTCTGAAGGGCTGATATTTGGATTAGCCAAATTAATAAAACCACCTAATCCATAGATCAGAAACTGCATAAAGATCACTACCAGACAGGCATAGATAGCAGCACGTAAAACCACATGTTCATTTCGCGCCATTAAATGACGACTTGATTGCCATGGGCTAACCGCATAAACCACCCCCCAACTGGTATCGATAATGATGGTCCATATTAGGTAATCCATAGGGGTCGGCCACTCTGTGCCGGGCCCAACGGTACCATGCCAAGAGGCGATATCAGGCTTACTCTCCATCTGAGCCAAATTTTCAACCGTCGTCGTTACTCCTCCAAGACCATCAATAACATAAAATGCAAAAAAGACAGTGGCTACTGTGAATAAGAGAAACATCAGGGTATCGGTAATAATCACACCTTGAGATCCTGAGTACATTGTGAAGGTGGTATAGCTCAGCCAAGCTAAAATAATGCCTTGAGTGTAGGTTAGATCAGTGAGTTCAGTTAATAGAATCGCCGCTCCCTGAGTTACAACGAGTAGATAGCCACCCAAACCCATAATAATGGTGAATCCAGCTGCCTGTTGTACGCGGTGATTATTAAAACGCTGACCAAAAAAATCAGCCACTGTTGGAGCGCAGCTTCGACGAAGATAGGCCCCGAAAAAAAGTGCTCCATAGATATAACCAATCACTGCTATACCAGGAAATAGCATATAAGGCCCGAGTTGGCCGTCGTAAGTAAATCCAGCCTCCCCTAGAAATATAGAAGTACTAAACACGCTGGCTACCAGCGTACCAACTATCAATAGAGTCGGAGCCCGTCGACCCGCAACAAAATAATCATCAAGCTTTTTAACACTACGACCTGCGTAATTACCTACAGCAACAAAAACGATAATACTGATCGCTATGGTTATCGTAAAAATGTCCGTAAAGGAATCCTCATTTGAAATTTATATGTAATCAGTTTGCAGAACCAAATAGTCTTTAGCCAGTAGTCATTTTTACCAACCACGGAGCTGGTTTATAGCGAATTACCGTAACTTCATCCCCAACATTTACGATACCAGGTACCTCTACCACACCCACCAAACCTCGTGAAAATTTTGCAGCTTCAGAAAAAGCAGAATTGCTGAGCGTGACCCCAGAATTGGTCTTTAAATTCTGCGCTAGATGCTCACTCATACCAGGACAGGGTGGATTATACTCTTCCACAATTAATTCAGCGCCTGAAGGAAATTTGAACACTGATCCTTTAGGCAATTGCGAGAGTTTATCCTGACCTTTAAAACACAAATTTGTGCCTAACAGATCTGCCGTTAGAGGCTCAGTAAGATTCATCATTTTACTAATAGTTGCCAATTCTTCCATAGAGACTGCAGACCAGTGACGCTCATTACGTCGGACTGTTCCACCCAATTGCTTATCTCCAGTTTCCCAGGCCTCGCGAGAAATCCCGCAATGCTTATCGCCAATAATCCCATCCAGTTCGCACTCCAAAGAATCTACTAATGATTTTTCAAATTCACTCTCAGTAATTCCTATGCTTAGTGATTCAACCTGGACTTTCAGTGATTGCATTCTTATTTCCCCCGATTCTAGAAATTCTATCTATTCGCTCTAATAAGGCAATGGTGGAGTTACCCTACTTCTTGGATGACCCCAAAATGGTTTTTCTTTAACGGTACACCTGGATACTCTTGTATACGACCGAAGCTCTTTGTTGTAATAAATTTCAGCCCAAATCTCTCCCTTCAGATATCTAGTTTTCACCATAGCCAGGGCAATGTTCGCCTTCACCACTGGAGACCACATGGCTGATGTGACATAACCAATTTCATTTTCACAACCTTTGTCGCTATAGACATTACATTCTTCAGCAGGTTTATTTCCTTCAATATCCAGTTTTACCAAAGTGTACTCCGGCCCGTCACGCTTCTCTTTTAGCAGAGCAGCTCTGCCATTAAAATGTGGCTTTTTAAAATCCACCAACCAATCCAGACTTAGTTGAAAAGGCGTATGGTCATGCCGAAAATGTATAGTCTTCAGCGCTTCATTAAATTCCATCAATGGCATGATAAATCCTGCTTCCATCCGCGCCATATTTAGAGCTGCTTCGCCAAAAGGTTGTATATGGTAATCTTCCCCTGCTTCGTACAGAGTATCCCACATCTCCAGAGCTAGCTCTGGCTTAATCCATAACTCATAGCCCAAATCACCAGTAAATCCCGTCCGAGACACCATAAGCGGTTTATCCTCGCTAGCACCAAAGGGAAAATGCTTAATACCAAACGGTTTGAGGGTATCGATATCTTTGAGCCCCATTTTTTTTAAAACTTCGCAGCTCGTGGGCCCTTGCAATGCAAGAGCAGCAATTCGCTCTGACATGTCAACAATGGAAACATCTTTAAATCCATAACAACTTTTTTCTAGCCAAGCTAAACTGGGACTTCCACAGGTGAGCATGAAGTGTTCATGCCCTAATTTGAAAACCGTGCCATCATCAATAAGTCTCCCCTCATCGGTGCACCAGACAAGATAAGTCACTCTGTCTATATTCATCTCACTAATATCACGAGTAACCATGCGATTCAGCATCGCCTCAGCGTCCTTGCCAGTTACAAAGTACTTTTGCATTCCACAGATATCGTAAGTTCCACATCCATTACGTACACAAAAGTACTCATACTCTGCATCATAAAAGTAGTTCGCCAGTTTATAACCATTCCAGGCTGCCCAATTCTCACGAATATTTAATACAGCCATACGTGCATGAAAATGCGTTTCTTTAGGTCGCTCTTCTTCAAAAGGGTCGACAGTTACAGTATTTGAATCACTCATTGTTATTAAACTAGTCTCAGTTTCAAATCTCGCTTAACTTACTCGTCGTAAAAATCGTCATCGGGTACAGTATTAGCTAGCCTCAAATCCATAAGTATTTCCCTCGCCGCATTTGCACCACAGGCCGAAGACACACCCCCGCCGGGATGAGTGGAAGATCCACACATGTACATGTTTTTTATAGGCATTCGATACTGCGCATAACCTGGAAATGGCCGATTAAATAGCAATTGATCTATTGTCAATTCACCCTGGAATATATTTCCTTCAGTTAAACCTACCTCTGCCTCAATTTCATGTGGAGTACGCACCTCCATGTGTACGATGAGTTCTCTAAATCCAGGACTGTAGCGTTCGATTTTATCAACTATTGTTTGTCCAAATGTATTTCTTTTCTCTGGCGTCCAAGGCCCATCAGCTAATTCAGCTGGACAATATTGGACAAAATTAGACATCCAGTGCTTCCCTGGAGGGGCCACCGTTGGGTCCCAGGCCGAAGGAATTACCGATTCAATAAACGGATCTTTCGACCAGCATCCATGCTTCCAATCGTCATAGGCTCGCTCCATGGTTTCCAGTGAGCCCACAAATGCCTGCCCTCCTCTATTCACATATCGGTTATTCGGGACTCCGTTAAATTTCGGCAACCCAGACAAAGCAATATTAACTTTCCCCGATGAACCTCGAATTTTAAAATTTTTCGCTTTCTCAAAAATCCCAGGCGGCAAATCATCTTCATCCATACACTGAGTAAACGTGCGCTTGGCATCGAGATTAGATACGACAATATTGGCGAAAAGTTCGTCACCATTCTCTAGCACAACTCCAACTGCTTTTTGATTCCTAACCAAAATCTTTCGCACACCTGCATTCAAACGAATTTCACCACCGCTTTCCTGCAATGCCCCAGCAAGGGATTGAGAGATAGCACCCATGCCACCTCGAGCCAAACCCCATGCACCAATATTTCCGTCGACGTCTCCCATTACATGGTGCAATAAAATGTAAGCAGAGCCCGGCGAATAGACTCCTAGTGCTGTTCCGATAATTCCAGCACTAGCCATAGTTGCTTTAATGAGATCATTCTCTAAATAATCCTCCAGATAATCTGCTGCACTCATTGTAAAAAATCGAATGTACTCATAAAGTTCTTTTTCTCCTAAACCCCAAAATTGTTTTGCCAACCATAATAATTCATTAATGTCGCGAGGACGAAAAGAAGTAGGATCTGGAGGTGTTCTCAAAAGAGTTTTTCGAATTAACTGGGCATAGCGGGCCAAGTCAGCGTGTAATCGAAACATTGCATCCGCGTCATGAGGCGAAATTTTACGTAGCGCATTGTAATTCGCTTCCTCGTCAGTATAGCCAACAAGAGTCTCGCCATTATCCCCAAATGCTACATTTCCTAAATAAGGAACCAAAATCAAACCATGTTTGGTAAGATTAAGGTCGCGGTGGATTGCCTGTCGCATCATGCTGCAAACGTATGAACAGCTGGAATATATCCAACCTTCATGAAGTTCACGAGAAACCGCTGCCCCACCGATATAATCATTTTTTTCAACCACTAACACTTCTAATCCAGCTTTTGCTAGATAAGCGGCATTAGTCAATCCATTGTGGCCCGCACCAATTACTATCGCGTCATACTGATTCATGACTTAAGTATCTCGTGCGCTGCATTATGCCCGGCTGCCCCCATCAAATCTCCACCTGGATGACAACCTGCGCCACAAAGAAAGAGTCCGGGCACTGGTGTCGAGTATTGAGCGGCTTCATAGGTTGGCCGCATCATAAACATCTGATCGATAACATGATCGGCGTGATGCCAATTCCCCCCAGTAACTCGAAAATTACTCTCAATATCTTCAGGAGTTAAGAATTCTGCATGCGCGATAAGGTTTTTTAGCCCCGGCGAATACTGCGCGAGCAAATCAATTGTTTTATTTTTAATTTCTTCTTGGGCGTCAACAGACCATTTCGATTTGAGCGTTTTCGGTACGTACATAACATGAGCAGAAATTACATGCTTGCCAGGCGGGGCTAATTCAGATTGATAGCGCGTTGGGACTATTACTTCCATAACTGGTTGCCGCGAGAACTCCCCATACTTGGCATCGTCGTAGGCAAATTCGATGCTGTCCATAGTCGGCGCAATAATCATACGCCCCTCTGGACCCGCCAATCCGGTAAATTTAGGCTCACCATTCAAAGCTAGATGTAATTTCGCGACATAACCCTTACTTCGTAGCCTGCGAATACGATTAGCAAATTGAATCTCCAGATTCTCAACTCCCACCAGGTCGATAAACGTTCGATGGGGGTCCGCAGAGGAAACCACTCGGGTCGCAGTAATAATTTCTCCATCAGGCATTGTTACGCCTTCCGCTTTCAATCCTGATCCATTACCTTGAATCAAAATTTTCTCTACTGGAAAATTCGTACGAATTTCTACTCCTGAAGTTTCTGCAACACTTCGAAGTGAATAGATCAAACTTTCAATGCCATTTTCAGGCAAATAGTGTATTCCTTCGAAATCACCTCCCATTCGATAGAGCAAACTGACTACCGGGCCATTTGGCGAGCGCGGCGCCATCTTTGACCCAATCAGCGCATCCCAGCTTAATAACGCCTTAAGCAAATCATTATCAAAATACTCATCCATAAGGTCGCGGGCTGGTAACATGGCTATGCGCATAAATTCGCGCATATCGCTTTTACCTAACAAGCGCAGTTTTAACCCTAGCTTGGCATAAGTCATTGCTTTTGAAATTCCGCCGACACCTATTCTGGGTAGAACTGTTTCCCAAAAAGGTTTCAACATCGCAGCATATCGATACATCAGAGTCTGATAGTTTTTAAAGCTGGCTAAATCTTTTTCACTGACACCGCTTAAGCTTGCAGCGCCACCTTCGTCATGCGCCAATATAACGTGCTCACCATTCCGATTTAACCCAACAGTGGGCAAGGCAAAAGAAGGATTAATAAAACCGTGGCTTTCTAGATTAAGTTCTTTTACAACTTTGGCAGAGAAATGACTGATTGAATGGGCTACTGATACTTGAAATTCTGGAAAAAATTCCCGCTTAGCCGCTAGACCGCCAATTTCATTCGCTGCCTCGAGCAACAATACTTTTTGTCCTCTACGAGCCAAATAACAAGCACACACCATTCCGTTATGACCGGCGCCGATTATTATGGTGTCGTAACTAGGCATAAACGATCCATGCTTCCATTTTGAGTTAGGTTACTGCTTAATTCTTAGATGAGGACAGCCCCATACAGTAAGCTTAGGTTACTCTTTAGCTTATTTATCGCTATATGCACAGACTACCGCGCCTATACGCATAGAATTCTGCAAAGGTACCTGAATGACTTAAGACTCAATAGGTTAGGAGCCTAAGAGTGACCAAAGCGATGGAATAATTGCCGTTAGACCGCGTTGTTTTCCTTAATCGCCGGACTCGAGGAATCCAATTCAGTTGTTTCTTCCCGCCACCCAGAAATATTATTCTCTATTAGCACGAAGCCAGCAATCCAAACAAACTCATCCCAAGCGTATACGTAGTGACCGCGAAATACCCAGTAGGCGATTGCTACCCACAGTAAACAGTAGAGAACTACCTTGGTACGATTAAGCAGTTTAAGAGATGCCGCTGCGTTTAACGAGGACAAAAATCCAGAACTAGAGGAAATACCAATCGATCTTTCTTGCAACATAACTGCCGCTTCGATGCTGAATAAAATAAGCAACCAAGTCATCGCCTCAGCCAAATCAACAACTCTCAACTCTGTCTCTATCACAAATCCGTCTGCATCCGTAACAATAAGATAGTCTGGAGGGTCTATATAAATGAACTCACTAGCTGCAGATAATTCTTCGCAGTTTTCTATGGTAATTTCTGAGTAGTCTAAATTAGAGACAAATGAAGCTTCTCCACCCTCCATTTGGCACAGACTGGAAACATTTTCTACAGCTTCTACGTTTCCTAGTTTGACGATATCGACACTGTAAGCATAAACCGTGTGAGCTAAAAATGCATAACAAACATAACGGGCACCATGCATTAAAATCAGACGCCTTCGAGTTAATGCCGCATCATCTAAAACATAAGTTTCGAGTTCAAACAAAAACAACAAAATGAACCAAGCAAGTTCATCAATGGATGTCGCAAAGGCGCTCGTCCATTGCAGAAAAGTTCCACCATTGGCGCGAGTAAACTGTGCAATTTGCCAATCTTCTACAATATAGAAAGCGAAATTAATTAGCAGTAACACATAGACAACGAGCTTGACGGCCTGAGTCAAATTAATATCGAAATTTCTGAAGCGCTGCAAGCTTGATGTCATTAGCAACTATCCGGAGGAGATGCAGAGCGCCTAGGATGTGACCAGAATGGTTTATTCCACACTTTGCCTTTTGCCCATGATACATGCCATTCTAGTTCTTTCTGGTAGTAAATTTCAGCCCAAATGTCATTGGGCTGACTCCCTCCAGCAAACTCTACGTCTGCCATTGCTAGATTAGCTTTAAGAATAGGAGACCATATTTGCGTCATGATAGTTCCAATTCGCTTCCCCCCCTTCCCCGCATAAAGGAAAGAGTCTTGAGGTGCTTTATTTCCGGATACTTCCAATCTAAGTAATCGTCTTTTTATAGGCTTCTTTTTCTCATCCAACAATGCGCGCTTTCCCGTAAAACTTGGCTTATCCAAATTAACTACCCATCCCAGCCCAACTTCATATGGCGACCGCACTCGGTCAGCTCGAATGGCAGTTTCAGCAGTGTTGAAATCATCACCCGGCAAAATAAACCCCGCCTCGATCCGCACCATCTCCAACGCCGACAATCCTATGGTCCGAATATCATAAAACCCTTTCTGCTTTACTTCAAAAATTGCATCCCACATGGTTAATGCATTATCCGGAGAAGTCCACAGTTCATAGCCTAGATCACCAGTGTAACCTGTCCTTGATACCGTAACTTCAAAACCATGAAGCTGAGTATGTAAAATATCATAAGGTTTCAATTGTCCAATTTCATCAATTCCCGCTAATTTTAGTACTGAAGCGGAGGTCGGGCCTTGAACCGCGAGCGCGGCAACATCGTGAGTTTCTTCCTCTATGAACACATCCATGCCCAATGACGAGATAATAAGCCAATCCAATTGATGGTGCTGGCAGCAAAGTCGATAATCCCCCTCGCTGAGGTGAAAGATTGTGGCATCATCTAGCACCTTTCCCTCATCATTGCACATCACAACATAGCTAACGCGTTGAGGGCGCAGCATACTTACGTCGCGGGTAACTAATCGATTTAAAAATTTATTCGCATCAGGCCCGTTAATGCGATATTTCCCCATGGGGGTTAAGTCCATAACACTGCACGAACTGCGAATTGCAAAATATTCAGCAGCTAATGTGTCACAAGTTCGTGCAGTTAAATAACCATTCCAATCCATCCAGTTTTTAGTCAGACAATTATCATCTACTCGAGGATGAAAAGGAGTTGGTTTCAATACCTCATGAAAATTATGCTGACTTATATCTTGAATAATTGTAGATGGCATTTTTCGTTTATCCTGCCCGACCCAGGGAAGAAATACGCTTTGCTGCATTACGCCCAGGAATCCCTGTAATCCCTCCACCTGGGTGTGCTGCGGCACCACACAAAAACAGACCCTCTATCGGAGTATTGTATTGCGCTGTCCCATGTATTGGCCTCATCATAAATGACTGATCGATAGTCATCTCTCCATGATGCCAGTGACCTCCTGATATTTTAAATTTATTTTCAATATCTATTGGTGTTACCAATTCGCTAGCAATTATTTTAGAGGTGATACCTGGCGCGTATTCATCAATACTTTTCAGCACTACATTAGTGAATTGTCGCCTCTCTTTTTCACCCCACCCATTTTTTAGATCATAGGGAGCGAATGTCGCCAAAGCAGACATCACATGGCGCCCAGGTGGCGCTAAAGAATCATCATGTACGCTAGGAAAAGTGATCTCAATCACAGGCTCAGTAGAAAATTCTTTATATTTCGCATGATTGAAGGCGTGTTCGACGTAACGCATATCTGGCGCGATTAACATACGATTACCTAAATCAATTGCCTCTAATCCAACAAATTCTGGCAGGCCATCTAAAGCAAAGTGAAACTTTGCAACGCTGCCATGAGTTCGCGTAGTGTTAATTCTCTGAGCGAACATAGCATCGAGCTCACAAACATCAATCATTTTAAGAAATGTTGATTTTGCATCAGCATTTGAAACTATTAGAGGCGCCTTATGCTGCTCACCACTATCAAGCTCCACTCCTATCGCCTTGCCTTCATCAATAAGGATTTTCTTTACAGTAGCTCCGCATTGAATTTCTACCCCTTTAGACTCTGCGCAATTAACTAGTAATTCTGTTACGCGCCCCATACCATTTTTTGGCGCCGAAAGATTTCCTTGAGCTTCCCCATTCAGTCTTGTCAGATAAGTAAGAACAGTTGTTGGTGTACGTGGTCCCATATGATGACCCATTACCGCATCAACTGAAATCGCACCTTTTAAATGAGAGTTTTCTATTTTCTCATTCAACACATCGTAAATATTGATTCCGCCAACACGGAGAAACTCGCGCATTGCATCCACACCTAAGCCGAAGCGTAATCCCCAACCCATTTTCGCGAATGTGAACTTGTCCTCCTTGTCCATATTCTTTAGTCGAGGCGGCTTATTCAATAGAAGAGGCTTTAGAGCTTTAGCGAAGCCGTAATACTCTTGTTTGAATTCTTTATAGGCTTGTTTATCTTCTTCAGACAAACCTGCACCAGTTACGGAGTCTTTTCCGATCAGAAGGTGATTGCCATTTGTAGCCAACGCAATTGTTTTTATTTCGGGGCCTAATTCAAAATCAGTAGACTGCATTCCGATATCTTTAAGGATCTCAGGATCTAACCCATGGAATAAATGTGCTAATCCTGAAATTTTGAACCCTGCGGCAAACTCCGAAGTAACGGCTCCACCGCCAGCTGCATCCTGAGCCTCCAGGACTCTTACCTTATAACCTGCGATGGAAAGATAAATCGCACAGACAAGTCCGTTGTGACCCGCCCCTATAATAATGGCTGAATTTTCCGAGGCTTTAGTCATCGCCAAAATCCTCAGGGGTAGTATCCCTTCTTTTTAAATCTGTCAGTATTTCCCGCGCCGAATTGGTTCCTGGAGCTCCCATGACTCCGCCGCCCGGATGCGTCGAAGAGCTGCACATATACATACCTTTAACCGGGCCTCGATAGCGGGCATATCCAGGAAACGGACGATTGAACATCAATTGATCAAGGGTGAGCTCACCCTGAAAAATATTCCCTTCCGTAAGGCCAACCTCGTCCTCTATTTCTTTAGGCGTTCGCACTTCAGCATGAAGCAGGAGATCCTTAAAGTTAGGACTGTAATCACTAATTTGATTGATCACAGAGGCACCAAATGCATCTTTGTTTTGATCCGTCCATCCGCCTTCTGGCTTTACTGGACAATACTGAACGAATACAGACATCATGTGCTTGCCTGGCGGTGCGAGCGTCGGGTCATACTGTGAAGGAATCACCAAGTCCACATAGGGGTCTTTAGACCAACAATCATCTTTCCAGTCATCATAGGCGCGCTCCAAACGCTCTAAAGTATCCGTAAAGTGAATATGACCAAGAGTTAACGGAGATCGCGGAGGAAGAGCAGGAAAATTCGGTAATCCGTCCAATGCAATATTTACTTTGCCAGAAGAACCGCGAATTTTAAAATTTTCTGCACGCTGAACAACATGCTCTGGCAGATCATTACGATCCATAATCTTGAGGAAAGTTCGTTTGGCATCCAAATTTGAGACAATGGTATTTGCATATATTTCTTCACCCCCACTCAGGGCTACTCCGACTGCCCGGCCTCCCTTGACCAGTATCTGAGCCACTTCTGCGTCTGTCCGTATTTCCCCATCTTCGGCTTGAAAAGAAGAAGCGATAGCAGCCGACACGGCACCCATCCCTCCCCGTGCAAATCCCCAAGATCCAACATTACCATCTACGTCACCCATTGCGTGATGTAAGAGTACATAAGCAGTTCCAGGAGAATAAACGCCTAACCCGGTGCCTATAATGCTACCACCAGAAAAATGTGCGAGGATTACATCGCTCTCGAAATACTCCTCGAGGTACTCGGCTATGGACATGGTAAAGAAACGAATGAACTCGTAAATTTGACTTTCACTTAGAGAATGAAATTTTTTGAGTAAATAAGAAAATTCCATTACGTTTCGAATCTTTAATGATCCCGGATCTGGAGGAGCAGTTAGCAAGAAACTTCGAATTAGTCGACACCATTTCATTAAATCGGCATCAAATCGAATTGATGCATCGGCATCTCGCTTTGAGTGTCGCTCAATTTCTCTTCTTCTTACTGGAGATTGATGATAACTACCGAAATAATCTCCATCTTGCTTGAAAGTAACGCTGCCTTGAAGTGGAACCACCTCAAGGCCATGATGCCCTAAATCCAAAGCTTGATATATTTCGGGCCGAAATAAGCTGCAGACATAAGAACAGTTAGAGTATTTCCAATCCTGGTGCAGCTCTCGGCTTACAGTCGCTCCGCCAATGTAGTCGTTCTTCTCAACTACTAAAACTTTGAGCCCTGCTTTTGCTAAAAATGTCGCATTCACAAGACCATTGTGACCGGCACCAATAACAATTGCGTCATATGATTGCATTAAGCTCTGAACCCATTGCCAAAAAATTTACTATTACACAATTGTAAACTGCTTAAGGAAAAAATAAATTCTCGAATACAGAAATATTTCTGGTAATTAACAACCAAGCTTTGATACTGAGTAAGAAACTTGAAAAATATTGTCAGAATAAACAATTTAGGAGTAGCAAACGCAAGGTGCCTTCTTATAGAAGGCACCTTGGCACTTTAAATATTCTTGCAAACGAACCCGTTAGAATCTACTTCCACTACTAGACTAATTCCTAAAATTGTAACGGAAATTGACCCCAATTGTTCTGGGTTGATTCACCGACAGTCGCTGTTGCGACCAACGATTATTAAAAAATAATTCAGCTTCTTCATCAAGCACATTGTCAATGAATACACTCACGCTCCAATCGTCTGTCTCCAAGCCTGCCTGCAAATTAAAGCGATCCCAGGAATCATGGGTGCTTGTTGGCACCTTAAAACTCGAGGATTCGATACCAGCTAGGGAGTTAACTGACTCATCAGTAAAGTTGTAGCGGCCAATGATATAAGGATTGCCCCCAAACAAGGTTTCTGAAAAAGTATATGTAGCATGGATACTGTATTTAAGATCAGGAACAATTGGCAACCTGGTTCCGCCTGCTACCGGTATCTCTCCTGCCATACCACTAAATAACATTTGATCACTCGGTATCTCTCCATCATTTATACCCAGCGTAAAATCGAACTGCCAATTATCGTTCGGCGCATAAGCCGCCCAAATCTCTGCCCCTTCAATCTCTGCTTCGGGGAAATTGACAATACCCAAGGTATAAAGTGTTGGTTGCGGATCTTCCGCTTGTATCTGAATATTGTCCCACGTCATTTGATAGACCGAGAAATTAAGACGCAACCGATTATCTAGCCATTCGGTTTTCGCACCAATTTCCCAGTTTTCAATAGTATCGGAATCGTACTTGTTCAAAGTGCCCGCTGGAGCTGCAAATTGTCCGGTAGGTGGCCCATAGACTGATTGTGGCCTGGCGGAATTTGCACCTCCTCTCCTAAACCCTTCAGAATAGGTGGCATACAACAGCTGATCGCCGGCCCTATAGGCTAAATTCACTTTCGGTACGAATCCAGACTCATCCGACTTTCCTAAATCCCCTGGCGCATAACAATAATTTACCGCACAGTCAGGCTCTCCGCCGTTCAGTCCAATTAGAGCACCATTTTTAACGATGTAATCATTTTCAATATTGTAGAAACGACCGCCAGCAGTAATTGTAAAATTCTCTGTTAAATCTACGCTGACCTCACCAAATATTGCACTTTGATCAAGATCACTGTCATAAGTACCTGAAAACCAATTATTTGAATTTGGAGTACCAAGGTAGCCGCCTGCATAATCAATATATGCAAATGCTCCAGAACTGGAAAACCCATTGAGGACATTGGCG
>TARA_B110000438_G_scaffold90609_2_pt1 | contig 14987 bp, 13 predicted proteins | sample TARA_B110000438 | Tara Oceans TARA_B110000438 (sample SAMEA4398413) | marine metagenome | biome: Polar Biome; feature: [MES] marine water layer (ENVO:01000295) within the mesopelagic zone...; material: water (ENVO:00002006), including particulate matter (ENVO:01000060) such as...... | reverse complement strand
GGGCGAATAACGATATTGAGCGGTCGTCCTCACTAAGATGTCGAGCGATCCCCCGCCGGGATGATCTCCTGTTGAGAGTCAACCTGCGATCAGACGTGCGATTAAAAGTAAAAAACCAGCCTGCAACAACGTAGTGATGGCGCTATAACCGATATCAATATTGAATTGGTTTTCATAAAAGATTTCTCAAGGATAAGTACTGAATAAACCACTAGCTAGGTGATCTCTCGAAGGACGGACCCGCGAAACGACTTCCACGTTTCCTGCCGGGCTTCGGCACAGCTATCTTAGGTCCGGCGGTCGCGCCGCCATCAACGACCAGCGTGTGGCCGGTGATGAATTCCGCCGCATCACTGGCCAGGAACAGCGCTGCATTAGCAATATCGCCTGGTTGTCCAACACGCGGATAGGGCTGAAATCGCTCGAGTCCTGCATCAACTTGATCTTTGTTGCTGCCACCAATACCAAAAAGAATCGGCGTTGAAATGCCACCGGGCGCAATGCAATTAACGCGGATACGATCTTGGGCGAATTCAAGCGCTGCGCAACGTGTGAGGTGAGCGACTGCTGCTTTCGCTGAACAGTAGGAAATCAATCCGGTTGAGCCCTCAAGGCCACCGATGGATGACGTTGAGATAATCGAACCACCACCTGCCTCGCGCATAGGCGCCGCCGCATGCTTCATACCTAAGAAAACACCACGCAGGCAAACTGCTTGGGTACGATCCCAGTCTTCGACCGATACATCCTCTAGTGGACCTATCGCACCACCGATGCCGGCGTTGTTAAAAATAATGTCCAAGCGACCGAAGGTGTCTGTCGCCCGGGCGACAAGCGCTTCAACATCGGCCTCAACGGAGACGTCGGTGTGCTGAAAGACCGCTTCATTGCCCCTCTCAGAGGCGAGTTTGGCAACTTCTTCGCCATCGACGTCATTGAGGTCCGCTACCACCACGTTTGCACCAGCCTGGGCAAACAGTAAAGACGTCGCGTAACCCATACCACTCGCGCCGCCCGTGATGATGGCGACCTTCCCGTTTAAATCATACATGCTCATTTCCTGTTAACTCAGATTGTGGTCTTCTCGATATTGCGACCAACGTGCGAACGACTCGTTGATTCCGTTGGCGCGCAAATCAAAGGCCGATTTCAGGTCAGGGTGACTGAATATATAGGCATCGTTCGCCAGCACTGCGGCCAACACCATGTCGCCGACAACGGACCTATCGAGCATGTTGGCCAGTACACTCTCCCCCAATGGAAACTTGCCCATGCCTAATTTCGATGTATCTTTTTCAATTTGCAGGCTCGAAGGACGATTGCGACCAGATTTCGAGACATTGGTGATCACACCACCGGGGCAAAGCACCGACGTGCCAATATCGAAGCGCGCCAGATCTGTGCGCATTACCTCGGAAAGACCCACCACGGCATACTTGCTGGTGGTATAGATACTGCCGCCGGGAATGGGTATCTGGCCTGCCATGGAAGCTGTATTGACGAAGTGGCCACCTTCACCGTGGGCTCTGATACGGTCAACGAAAGTCTTCACGCCGTTTATGACGCCGTCGACGTTGACGCCCATTACCCAATCCCAATCTTTGTAGTCCATCTTGTCGACACGACCGGCTACCGCTACGCCGGCGTTATTACATACGACGTGCACCTTGCCAAAGGCGTCTTCAGTTTGCTGGGCGGCTTGCTCCATGGCGTCACGGTCAGTTACGTCGACCTTAAGAAAGATCATTTCAGCGCCAGGGGATTCGAAATCAGCTTTCACCTGATCGAGTGCAGCCTGTTCAATGTCTGCAACCGCGACCTTCATTCCGGCAGCTGCAAATGACTGCACCATGCCAAGTCCGATGCCGCTCGCCCCACCGGTGACGAATGCCACCTTGCCTCTAACTTCCTTCATAAGGTATTACTCCTGTGGATTCGATCCGCGCGTCGATCTCGGTATCGGCAAGACCCAGCCAGTCTTTCAAGATGGGTCGATTGTGTTCACCGCGATGCGCCGCGGGCCCGCGCACACCGCTTTTCGCCTGGGAGAAGCGGTAGGGTGAATCCGCAACAGGGCGAGTACCGCCCGCACGATCATCAATCTGCACGATCATGCCTCTGTGTTTTAGCGTCGCCTGCGCTTCGAGATCGTGAGGATCACGCACCTGACCCCATGGTATATCGATGGTGTCCATCAATTCGGCAAATTGTTGCGGGGTCCCACACAGCTTTAGCCGATCTTCAATGGCCTGTTCGCGCAGAGCAATTTTAGTCTCGAGGTCAGCGCCATCTGGGGTCGGATCCTCCAAACCACAACGACGGCTGAGCTTTATGAACAAGAGCTTCATATCACTGGCGATAAACACTGGTCCAAAGGGCAGATCAACAATCGGACACACCGGCAGCGTATCGGGCACGTCTTCCAATTCAAAGTGCGACCGATCGTCGGTGGAGAATGTTGCATCTATCATGGACATGTCTATGTGCTGTCCCACACCTGTATGGTGGCGCATGTTAAGCGCAGCTAGGACCGCGATTAGGCCGTGTAGAGACGCATTGGTATCAGCAACAGACAGCGGCAGATCTCCAGGCTCCGTACCGTTACGCGCAGCCATTCGGTGTAATAACCCAACTTCTGCATGCACCACCGGCGCATAAGAGGGTCGATGCGATTCCGGACTGTCATGGCCGAATCCTGAAATCGACAACATGATGAGCTTAGGGTTAACAGCACTCAATGTTGCGAAGTCGATGCCGATTCTGGCCATTACGTCAGGTCGGTAATTTTCCAGCACGATGTCAGCCACAGCAGCCAAGTCTTTCGCCAGCGCGACCCCGTCAGGCGCGCGTAAATCCAGGCATATATTACGTTTACCAGCATTCTGTTGATTGAACATGCCGGAAACACCCTGCACTTTCTTGCCATGAATGCGCGTGCCATCACCATCAGGTGGTTCGACTTTAACGACATCGGCACCGAGGTCGGAAAGTAGTCGTCCCGCGAATGGCCCCGCCACCACTCGCGAAAAATCTAAAACTTTGACCCCTTCAAGCGGATATTGCATGGCTAAACGCTCCTCTTTTTCGAATGGGGTCAGAGTAAAGCGCCAAGGTAAACAAGTTACCCTGGCGCTTTACTCTGACCCCTCTCACTGCGCAGGTGAAAACACCGGCAGCACCACATCGCTGTCATCAATCAATTCAAAAGCGACTTGTACAGGCATACCCACCGTCACATTCTCAAGCTCTACACCAACAATGTTACTGAACAGGCGCGGCCCTTCTTCCAACTCGACCACGGCGATCGCCATAGGACATTGGTCAGCGAATACTGGGTGTGCTGGACGATGAGCAATGGTGTAGCTGTAGATCGTGCCTCGACCCGACACTGCTTGCCACTCAAGTTCTGAAGATCCGCAATCTGGGCAATGGGCACGTGGCGGAAAAGTACTTTGGTTACAGGACGGGCAGAACTGCATCACCAACTCGCCCCTGCCGGCTGCATCCCAATAAGGTTGGGTCAATTCCGTAGGTGCTGGAATAAGCCGAGCGCTCATCGCTCCACTCCGAATACCAAGCCCGCTTGTTCTGCAATAATGCCGCCATTGCCATGGGCATAGGCGAGTTCGAGGTTGGGAACCTGTCGTGCACCGCCTCTTCCCTGGATCTGACGGATCGCTTCTGTAACATGACTCATACCACCGGCCATGCCCGGCTGCCCAAAAGAAAGCTGTCCACCGTGGGTGTTTACTGGAAAATTACCGGCGTAAGTAAGGTCGTGGCTTTCCACAAACGCGCCTGCCTCTCCGCGTGGACAGAAACCCGCCTCTTCTAGTGTTAACAACACCATGATGGTGTAGCAGTCATACAACGAGGCAAGGCCCACATCACTTGGCTTGATACCTGCCTGACCAAACGCTGACCGCGCGGCGATACCAACACCCGTTGCATCCAGCGCTGGCGCCTGGGCAAATGATGAATGAGTCACCGACTCACCCGCCCCTAACAACCATGCTGGCGAACGCTTTGCATCGCGCGCCCGATCGGCAGATGTCACCAACACTGCAGCCGCGCCGGCAGAAGGCATCACGATTTCCAGCATGTGTAAGGGCTCGCAGATGATTTCAGAAGCAAGCACATCCTCCGTGGTTAACGGTTGATCATGAAAAATGGCCTGAGGATTTGCGTTGGCATTTTTGCGCTGGTCCACGGCGACCTTGGCGCGCTGGGTATCTGTCAGCCCGTATTCGTGGGTATAGCGTGTTGCGAGCATGGCATAACCCACATTGGCACCTAACATGCCGTAGGGCATATCGAATTCTGCCTGGGGTGACCGGTCTCTTTTTGGGGTGATCGATCGTGCCCTGGCACGCCCGCTGGGATCGTTCGACTTTGCAGGTTTTCCTGAACTTGCAGTAAAAAGTCCCCGCCGTCGGGTGCCGGTCAAGCATAGACAGCTGGTACACATGCCTGCCTGTATTGCAGCCGCTGCACGCCAGACCATGCCCGCACCGGTAGCACCACCCAGGTCTACTAGTTCCGCGAAAGTAGGTTGCAGTCCCAGGTACTCAGCGACTGTCGCTGGAACAAACCCGGGTATTCCGCTAATAGGATGAACAACCAAACCGTCTATGTCTGATTTTACAAAACCGGCGTCCTCTATGGCTTCTGTTGCCACTTCGCTCAGAAGATCGAGAATGCTGGCCTCACCGGTATAGCGCACAGGGGCGAGTTCGCCCAGACCAACTGCGGCCGCCACACCTTTAAGCGACATTAAACTGCATCGCCAAGCGCTTGATATTTAGCTGGCACCTCAATATTCCAAAATCGTGCAGCATTTAGACCCAATACCTTGGCGCGGTTTACTTCAGACAATCCACCCATGGTCCGTTCAATGGCAGCTGCAGAGTGAGGCCAGGTGCCTTCGTGGTGTGGGTAATCGTTCGCCCACAGGAAGTTATCAATCAGGTCATGGGCGGCACCTATGTCGAGCCCCGAACGATCCTCGCCAAACGAGGCAAAGCCCTGGCGTCGATAGTAGAAACTTGGCGGCTCCTTAAGGTCGGGGGATACCCACATACGATGCTTGTAGAACGCTTCGTCCATTACCTCTAGTAACCATGACACCCAGCCAATACCCGCCTCGATGGTGGCAAACTTGAGATTCGGGTGTCGTTCCAGCACACCGGATGCACAAAGGTTCGCGACCGGTTCTTGGCTCGCAGCACAGCAATGTACCGCGTAATTCACAATCGCACCCCCAGGGCCTGACGCCGCTCTTGGGTCGCGCCCGGTGGAGACATGAATGGTCAGCGGTAGATCCGCGTCTGCAATGGCTGCCCACAGCGGTTCGAACTCTGGTTGGTTGTAATTACGTTGATCCATACCCGTAGGACCGTATTCAGGTTTTACTGGAATGGTAATACCCCTGAAGCCCAATTTCGCCACACGCTCTACTTCCTTCATAGCGGCTTCGACATCCAGGGTGGGGATTTGCGCCATAGGTAAGATGCGATCCTGGTGGACGCCAAACTCTTCGTGCGCCCAATCGTTCCAGCATTGGCACATCGCCATGGAGAACCCAGGATCGTTGGTGCCAAACGCGTGTATACCCTTGTTACCAAAGACAACCTCGAGATCAATACCATCACGGTCCTGATCTACAATCCGTTCAGCGACATTGCGCCCAGTCTTATTGCGTTCTATGTCCTCTGGGCCCCAATCCGTGGTGTCGGTCTTGATCTTCCAGGGACGGTTTCCCTCGGTGATGATGAACGCCTGGCCTTCTTTCATTTCAAGCCGCGGCAAGCGTTTTAGATACTCAGGTTCGATACGGGATTTCACCCAATCTTTCGGCTCGTTGGCATGACAATCCGAGGACACCATAAAATATTTGTTAGAAGAATCAGGATGCGCACTGCGCGCCCAATCTTGTGCGCCTGGTGTCTGCGTTCGCTTGGCCATGGTGGTTTCAACTGAAGGCATAAGTTTTTCCTAATTGTCTCGTCTAAGTATTTTGCAAGCTATTCGTCCGAATCAGATTCACGATAACTGTTTCCGAAAGTTTCTTCACGCCACTTGAGCGCGGCTTTAAGGCCGTCCCTGTCAGCCCTGCGCATGAACTCATCACCACCCTCCCCATCTTCGCCCCTGTCGGCATACAGCCCCTGGTCGCGAAAACTGGCAATGGCTAAGTGATCAACACTGCTGGCAATACCCGTTTTGAATCCCATTATCTCAAATTGCCGGTTAATGCTGCGTTTTGTCATCATGATTAAATCGGTAGGCGTCAACGCTATCATCTGAGCCAGCTCTTCTGTTCGGGCTTCGAGTTCTTCCTCCGGTACGGATTCAGACGCCCACTGACACTGCACCGCCTCAAGCCCACTCATAGGCTCGCTGGTGAACATGTAGTATTTGGCTTTGGTCATGCCCACCAGCCACGGAATGTACTGCAAATTGCCCGGAGACCAATTGCGCCCTACAGGCCAGCCAATTTTCGCATCATCGGCAACGACTCGCAGGTCACAAAAACCCGCCAGTTCCGAACCGCCAGCAAGACAGGCGCCTTGTATCTGCGCGATGACCGGCTTCTGAAGGTCAAACAAAGTCATGTACACACGGGCGTGTTCCAGGTCGTAGGACTGCCACAACTGATCTCTCTTCGGATTGATGTAACCGCCCGGGGGGAAGTTGCGTTGCCGCTCCCCTTTCTTGATCGGGGTCATGTCGTAGCCCGCACAAAAACTTGGCCCCTGCCCCTTGATGATGATCACGCGAATAGAATCGTCGAGTTCCAGCAGCTTCGCAGCCATCTCAATCTGCATGAGGCGTTCATAGCCCAGCGGGTTACGCTTTTCTGGCGAATTCAAAACGATTCGACCTATGGGAGCATCCCGCTCAATTTCAATGAGGTCGAACTCGGGCATCTCGACATTTTCTCGTCGATAGGGCGGTGACCATTTCACCATGCGGTGCCGTTCTGGTTTGTCATCTGACGAGCTCATCTCTTTTATCTCCGTTTTGAATTGCTAAACTTCAGGGTCGACATTGAGTCTTGCCAGGTCTGCCATTAAGCGCAACGCTTCTTCGTTGCCACTGATCGTGAGTCCGGTAATGCCGCAGTCTTCCCAGTCTCTGAAACGTTTCTGGATACGAGCCCTATCACCTATCAGCGCACCCTGGTCCACAAATTCGTCAGGTACAGCCTCGATCGCTTCACGCTTCTGCTTGGCAAGAAACAATTCCTGAATGCGCTCAGCCGCATCACCAAAGCCGCGGCGGATCATCATTTCTTTGTGGAAATTTTTGGTTTTGTGCCCCATACCGCCAACGTACAGCGCAATATTTGGCTTCAGGCGATCCAGCGCTGACTTGACATCGTCCGTCACCACAACTGCCCCACCCCCTTGGGCATCAAATTGACTGCGGTCTTTACCGGCTTTTTTTAAACCTTGCTCAATCCAGGGTTCATATATTTTATAGGTCTCGGGTACGAGCCCGAGTGGTAACCAGCCATCTGCGATTTCAGCCGTGAGCCTGACGGTGGACTCCATGCCGGTACCAAGCCAGATGGGAATGTCTGGATTCATATGAAGTATGGACTTGAGAGGTTTACCCACGCCGAGGGCACCATCACCCGTGAACGGCAGAGAAATCTCCTTACCTTCATGCACCACCGGCTCTTCTCGCGCCAGGATTTTCTTCATGATCAGGACATAATCCTTAAGCCGATAGTACGGCTTACCCCAGGGTTGCCCGTACCAGCCTTCTACGATCTGCGGACCGGACACCCCAATACCGCAGATCACACGATTACCACCGGCCAACGCATCTATCGTCGCCACCGTCATCGCCGCGTTTGCCGGTGTTCGACCGGCCAATTGAATGACCCCCGTACCCAGTTTGATGCGCTCAGTTTTTGCGGCAAGGAAAGCGAGCGGTGTCAACGCATCTGAGCCATAAGCCTCTGCTGTCCAAACGCTGTCATAACCGAGGCGTTCCGCCAGTTGAACCTTCTCCACCGGCAGCCTCATCTCGCCACCGGAATATCCGATACTCAATCCAAGTTTCATTTTCTCACCTTGTCCTAGTCTGGAAGTCCTAAAATTCTTTTCGCGATAATGTTCAGCTGTACCTCACTCGTACCGCCTTCGATGGAGTTAGCCCGGGAGCGCAACCATTGCCTTGTACAGTCGAGCTCTTGCTCATCGAAACCAGCGCCTTCCCAACCAAGCATATTCGTCCCGAGAACCTGAAGCATGCATTCATACTTGCGCTTGTTCTGCTCGCTGTTGTAATACTTTATGAACGAGGCTGCATTGCCGTCTGCTTTACCCGCTTTCGCCTCACTGCTACTGCGCTTCATCGTCAACTTGAAAGCCTTGTTATCCATCTGATGACGGCACACACGGTCCCGAATAACTTCGTCGCTAATACGCCCGTCGCCATTGCCTAAATACTGCTTGGCCAGCACATCCAGCTTAGGCGTGCTGGCACGGGCCAGTGCCGAGTTGCCAGTGATAACAGAAACCATATTCCGTTCGTGCTGAAGCAGACGTTTGGCGATCGTCCAGCCCTGGTTGGTTTCTCCGACAAGTTGATGCTTTGGTACTTTAACGTTGTCGAAAAACGTCTGGCAGAAAATGGACGCCCCGCTGATCAATTGGATGGGCGAAGCGGAAACCCCTTCACTGGCCATGTCAAACAATAGAAAGCTGATGCCTTGTTGTTTGGGTGCATCAGCATCTGTTCTGACCAGACAGAAGATCCAGTCCGATTGATCCGCGTAGGAGGTCCATATTTTGGCGCCGTTAACCAGATAGTGATCGCCCTTGTCTTCTGCTTTGGTTTGAAGCCCGGCAAGATCCGACCCGCTGCCAGGCTCGGAATAACCCTGACACCAGCGTATTTCACCTCGGGCAATCTGAGGCAAATAGTGTTTTTTCTGTTCTTCGCTTCCAAATTCAAGTAGCGCTGGTCCAAGCATCCACATGCCAAAACTCTGCAGTGGAACCCTTGCGTTGATCCGATCCATCTCGTCGAGGAGGATCTTATGCTGCTTCGAGTAGAGCCCCCCACCACCGTACTTCTTTGGCCAATGCGGTACTGTCCAACCGCGTTTCGCCATAACCTCCATCCATTGTTTGGCTTCTGGATGGAACCAATGTTGCTTGGTCCCACCCCAGACGATCTCGTCCGCCGGCATGTCGGTACGCATGGACGCCGGGCAGTTGTCTTCCAACCAAGAACGGACCTCTAGACGAAATTCGTCGAGATCGGACACTGAACCTCTCCCCATAACCTTTACAGCCTCACTCGCAAGAACTAGTATCATAGTTATCGCACAGTTCGATGTAAATAGAAAATGACCCTCCCTGCTTAGCAGAGAGCTCAGCAGAAAACTCACAGGAGAAGGCACAGTGACGAAGAGTCTTAAAGGAACCGCAGCATTAGTCACCGCAGGAGGAACTGGCCTTGGTCTTGGCATCGCCAAACGTTTGGCCGAGGATGGCTGCCTGGTTACGATCTGCGCACGCCGCGAGGCTGTACTTGCCACGGCTGTGAAAGAGATTGGCAACGATTCACGCTATATCGTGTGCGATGTGACTGACGACGATCAGGTCAAAGTGGCGGTAGAGGCCGCAGCACAACCACTGGGGCGCCTCGACATTGCCGTGGCCAATGCCGGTGGTGGTGGCGACGCAGGACCTTTAGTAATGACCGACCTCGAAGCGTGGAACGCAACACTGGCACTCACGCTAACCAGCACATTGTCGACCATCAAACACGCGGCACCCATCATGGGTCGTGGCAACGGCGGTGCCATTGTGGCTGTGTCATCCATTGCCGGTCATCTGACACACCGTAATTTGGGCCAATATGCAGTTGCCAAAGCTGGCGTCGAAATGCTGGTGCGCAACAGCGCCGATGAACTAGGACGCTATGGCATCCGCGTGAATGGCGTACGTCCGGGTTTGGTGCCAACTGAAATGGCAGCCGGTTTAGAGCAAACAGAAGAGGTCAGAGATGACTACCTCGCGCAAATGCCCCTCGGACGGCTCGGTACACCTCAGGACGTAGCAGCTGCAGTACGTTTTCTTGCTGGACCGGAAGCGTCTTGGATTACCGGACAATTGCTCGGCGTGGACGGCGGGCACTCGCTACGTCGTGGTCCTAACCTCGGTGCTCTTTTCGCTGCAATAGACCCGCTCATGGATGAACTGATGGGGACTAAATAGTTGAATACTGAGGAGGCGCACCTCCTTCAGGACATGTTCTAGCGTTTCTGCAAGACCGAAATAGCCCCTTTCTACGCACAGTGGAAACGTGCAGAAATCATACCCCGCCAGATTTGGAACAAACTTGGCGACGCTGGATTTCTGTGCATTGATGTCCGGGAAGCTTATGGTGGTCCCGGCGGCACCTCAGAAAGCATGCGCGAACTCATCGCTCGCGCAGCTCTCGATAACTAAGAGCTTGATAACTAAGCGCTTAAGATCCTACTGCCCAGCTCTCACTAAACGTCCATCCAACGCTCCAGCGTGCTCTCCATGGTCCATGAAAACGTTGCCATTGACGATGGTGTAGTCATAACCACTCGCGCCTTGAATGTAACGCCCCGCGCCACCCGGCAGGTCGTTGACATATTCTGGTTGCGGTAAAGACAAACCTTCGAAGTCGATGACATTGAGGTCGGCATAGCCACCCACCTTTATTCGACCGCGATCAGCAAAACCGAATAGATCTGCGGTATCTGAGGTGAGGCGTCTAATTGCTTCAGGTAGCGACCACTTCTGTCGCTCTCGCACCCAGTAGGTGAGCAAAAATGTTGGCTGGCTGGTGTCCATGATCTGGCCCACGTGAGCACCGGCATCGGCCAGCCCCAGAGTAACCAGTTCATTATCGAGCATCTCTTCCACCGCACTGAGTTGATGGTTGAGTATCGGGTAATTGAGATTGAGGGCACCTTCGCGCTCTAGTACCAGTTCGATAAAGGCTTCGACCGGTGAGACATTGCGCTTTGTCGCATGCGCAGCCAGAGAATCCTCGGCCTTACAATCGTAGCGTGCCTCACCTAAGGGAAGCACAAACATTTTATTAGCGTTCGGAATCCGTTCGGCATTCTCTCCATCGGCAATCAAGCGCGCCCGATGTGAACCATCGCGCAGCGCGGCCAACTTGGCTGCTCGATCTAATTTGCGCAGGGCTCGCCAGGACTCAGTTCGATCCCAGGGGGTACGGTTAAAAATGTTATAGATCATGCCGATACCTCGCGCAGTAGTCTGCGGACGTATGTGCGCGCCGTTATCATTCTCCTCGCGGTTAAAATCGATGACTCGTGAGAAGAGATCCGGACGACGATCTGACTGCACCAGACCGTAACTTACGGGTCGGCCGGAGCGGCGGCTGATATCCCCCATGAGGGCAACCTCGGCTCTGGTCTGAGTTAACTCATCGTCATCTCGCTCACCCAGCCGCATGGCCCCTTCGAAAAGACCATAGCCCGCTTTATTGAGCACATCACCAAACGCCAGCAACTCATCTGCTTCTGCAAAAGTGCCAGGCACAGGGCGACCGTCGGGGACTTTATGACCGAGTGTGCGACTGGTAGAAATACCCAACGCACCTGCCTGCATGGCTTCGGTTGCGAGCTCTGCCATGCGGGCAATATCTTCTGCGGTGCCAGAACCTTCCGTCATACAACGGTCGCCCATGGCGGCGACACGCAGCGCACAGTGGCCAACCAAGCCGCCGACGTTAATTCCTTTGTCTGTTTTGTCCAACCAACCCATGTAGTCGCCATACGACGTCCAGTCCCAGGGCAGGCCATTGAGAATCGCCTCTCGAGGAATATCCTCAACAGATTCCATCATTTCTGCCAGGAACTCTTTCTGTCCAGGTCCTACGGGCGCGAACGTTACACCGCAATTACCAATTACCGCGGATGTTATGCCGTGCCAACAAGAAGACGTTGGTAGCGGATCCCAAGCGAGTTGAGCATCAAGGTGGGTATGAATATCGACAAAGCCTGGCGTCACTAACTTACCCTCGGCGTCGATCTCACGAGTAGCAGACAGATCCAGTTTCTCGCCTACCGCAACAATACGGTCGCCAGCCACGGCGACATCAGCCCGTTGCCCTTCGGCGCCCGTGCCATCGTGGACTATTCCGTTTCGAATGATGAGGTCAGCGGTATTATCGGTCATGACTTTTCTCCGAGTATTTATGACATTCATTGGACTACAAATCGATAGTTAATTAGTATCATGGTTAAGAGCAGATTTCAATCAAATTGGAGAGTGTCGAATGGAGTCATGGATGGTTGGAGATGTGCAGATTCACCGTGTGGTGGACTTGCTGATGGATATGCCCACCACATTTTTGTTTCCTCAGGCGACGCCTGAACAGTTATTACCGCTACAGAACTGGTTAATGCCACACTTTCTAAACCCGGCAGCCGATAGCTTGACGGTATCGGTGCATACGTTCGTAATTAAATCTGGCGATGCCACCATCGTGGTCGATACCTGTATTGGTGACGACAAAGAGCGTGATGCGCCAAACTGGAATATGCGGACCTCGAATTTCATCGACAAGCTAACCGAAAAGGGTGCCGCTAGAGAAGCCGTTGATATGGTGCTGTGCACGCATCTACATGTAGACCATGTAGGCTGGAACACCGTTCTTGAAAATGATCGTTGGGTGCCTACGTTCCCCAACGCCCGCTACCTTATTGGGCGGGAAGAATGGGCTTTCTGGGAGCACGAGGATGACCCGTTCGGCAAACAAGCCAAACAGGATTCGATATTGCCGATTGTCGAGTCAGACCTGGTGCACTTTGTAGAAACCGATCATCAACTCACCGATGAAGTTCGCCTGGTGCCCACACCCGGCCATACACCCGGGCATGTCAGCGTGCTTATCCAATCTCGTGGAGAACGTGCGATTATCACTGGCGATTTATTTCATCACCCGCTGCAATTCGCGCTGCCGAGTTGGAAAGATATCGCTGATGTGGATGGTGCATTAGCCGAGCAGACACGCCTTGCCTTTATGCACGAGTACGGTAACGAAACGCTGGTCTTGGGTACCCACTTCGCCTCACCTACAGCGGGTCACATTGTCCGTGATGGCAGTTTCTGGCGATTTGATGTTTAGCGGACTGGCAATTTTTTACTAGAGCAACTCAAGACTGCCAAGATCCCGGATAGCTTCACAAGCTCTCGAACACATTGCGATAAACATGTCATCGCCTCTTTCGGTATGAGCCAGACCATGAGCGGCCAGTATTGTAATCAACGGACCCTGGAACTGGCCAAACCGATAGTCATCCATGCACGCCTCAAATGAATAGTCTTCAATGTCGTGGGACAGCAGCGCGTCATGATAGGCGCGCACTAGTGACTGTTCATGGGCGCGGCGCTGGTCAGGCAGCAGGCTATTGCCGAGAAAATAAGCCAGATCGCGACCGGGGTTACCGACTTCCAGAGTTTGCCAATCGACGGTGGAAACTGATACTTCGCCATTTGTATTAGCAAATAACAAGTTATCAAGCCGATAGTCGCCGTGCACCAAAGTAAAACGATCACGTCGATCTAAAAGCCAGGACCCGCACTTCGGCGCAAACGCCCGCAATACCTGTACTTCTGGCTCTGTGAGCCGATCCGCATAGTGTTCGATAAAACCTTTTGTGCTTGCGGCTAGCGTTTCCTGGAAATATTCGGCTTCGACTTGGGTGACATAGCGCAACCAAGATATGTTCTTAAGCGACGGATCACACCAGCGCGGGCCGTGCAGTCCAGCCAAATTCACCACTGCTGCCCGGGCTTGCTCTGGCGAACACCCCAATAGCTGATCTCCTTGTTGTGCCGGCGCCATGTCCTGCAGTACGAGCGCAAAGCGACCATCCTCATCAGGACCGGTTGCGTAGTAACATTCTGGAGTGCGAATGGATACCGTTGATGCAAGGTCTGCGTAAAAACTCACTTCGCTTTTGTAAGAACCACCGGCACCCGCCAGTCGAGCGAGTTCATTTGCCGCCTGCATTTTTACTACGACACTCGAAAGCTCAGCACTGGTTTTTTTTTGTAGACCGATAAGCTCAACCCGAAAGCTGTCTGCCATCTGGCCAGTACCAATTGGCTTAGAGATTAGGTCAGAAAATTCTACATCTGCACCCAGCGCCCTTCTCATCCAGTCAGGCGACACCTCTTCAATGTGCTCGACGGGCATAGCTCTTATTTGTTCGGACACTCGCTTCCCCTCTTTAAAACAACGCACGCAACAGCATATATGACATATACAAGATGATGAATAATTAGTATCATAATTACTAACTGTGATTGAAGCAAACGGCTCCAATCGACTTAATCTAGAAGGCATGCATCGATTTATGAAAGCTAAAGAAAACCAGGACCGAGCGGCAACACGGGTAGCACGCAACATCGTCAGCGACATTCAGCAACGATCGCTGCGGCCCGGGGCAAAGCTCGAGCCTGAACACGTCATGGTTGAACAACAGGGCGTCGCTCGTGGAACAGTTCGTGAAGCCTTGAGGTTCCTGGAATTTCAAGGGGCATTGCGAATCAAGGCTGGCCCCGGTGGTGGACCCATAGTCAACGTCCCAGGGCTGGACCACTTGACCAGCGCTCTATCGCTGCAGCTACAGTTTGCGAATGCGACATTTCGATCCGTACTCGACGCAAGGGCATCGATTTACCCGGTGCTGGTTGCTGAAGCTGCAAGAAATGCCGACCACCAGGACATAGTTGCAATGCGTGAGTGTTTAACTCAACAATACGGTTTAGTCGAAGATTCGGCTGCAGCGACGAAAGAAGCCCGACAGTTTTACGAACTCGTTGCAGTGGCATCAAAAAATCTAGTGTTGGGATTTCTAGTGAACGCACTACACCGCATGTCCGAAAATGCGACTGTTGCCTACAGTGCTGATCATTGGCGCGGCAGCATTAAACAAGCCGAAAAAA
>TARA_B110000438_G_scaffold303757_1_pt1 | contig 15011 bp, 11 predicted proteins | sample TARA_B110000438 | Tara Oceans TARA_B110000438 (sample SAMEA4398413) | marine metagenome | biome: Polar Biome; feature: [MES] marine water layer (ENVO:01000295) within the mesopelagic zone...; material: water (ENVO:00002006), including particulate matter (ENVO:01000060) such... | reverse complement strand
TAGATTTATTATTATTAGAGACTAACTTTGTTGATATTGATTTAAATTTTTTAAAACTATTTTCTTTTTTGAGCCTACTTAAGTTGTCTGTAATTAATACTGGTTCTATATTTTTTTTAGGATAACTGGATATATAATTAAATAAGTTAACAAAATGGTTATATCCTCCAATCCAATTATTTTTTCTAAAATTTATTATAAAACCAACTCTAATCACTATTACTTATTATTTTTAAAAATTTTTTTATAAAATATTAAAGTCATATTTTTTGTTATTTCGTCTTAAAAATTTAGCTGGATTCCCAACAACAACTTCATTTGGTTTTACATTTTTAGTTACTACTGAGCCAGCTCCAACTATAGCATTTTTTCCTATTTTAATGTCTGGTAAAATAGTTGCATTTGCTCCTACAGATGCATAATCTTCAATTATGACTCTTCCAGCAACATAACATGATCCCATTAAATGTACTCCATTACCAATTACACATTCATGATCAACAATAGAGTTAACATTTAAATAACAATCATCACCAATTTTTGAAAATTTATGAACAACAACATTTGGCATAGCCAAAGTTCCATTGCCAATTTTTACGCTTTTATCTATTATAGAATTTCTGCTAATAAGTGAAAATTGCTTAAGTTTTTTTTCTCTCAAAATTTTTGAGATATGGTGTCTTAATTTTCCATCCATCATACCAATACAAACAAAAAAAGAATTTGATTTTTCTATGAATTTATTTAAATCCTTTTTTTTATTAGAAAATGTAGCTTTTGTTTTAAATGATATTTTTTTTATATATTCATCAAATATATATTTTGGCTTAATACCAATGTCATTTAGCATCTCATTAACAATTAATGCTGTTGATTTTCCACCGTATAAAAGTATTTTACTATTTTTTTTAAGCATATTTAAATCAAAGTATGTGTATTAATTAAATTAAATTCATTAAATATAATAGATTTTTAATTATGTATTTGACGTAATATTAACATATATTTTATAAAAAGACCCTAAATAAACTAATTAAAAAAAGAAAACTTCTAAAGTGATAAAATTGATTAAAAATTTTTTAAGAAATAGTATTTACAATAATAGATCTGGAATCTCTAAAGAGTTGAAAAATAAATCATTTTTAAAAAAAAATGATTTAAAATATTTCATTAAAAGCTTTGGAAGTAAGAACCCAGATAAGAAATTTTATATTATTCAGAGATTTGTGGGAGGAGGAATGTTCTCAAACTTAAATTACATTATTCACCATCTAAAGTTAGCTATAGATTTACATTGTATACCAATCATAGATATGGAGAATTTTCCAACAAAATATAATGAGAAATATAAAATTAACAATACAAAAAATGCTTGGGAATATTATTTTTATCCAATCAATAAATATAAATTATCAGATGTATATAAAAGTAAATTTGTAATAATTTCTGATGTAAAAACAAGACGTTTAAAAGAATTTGATTCTTTCGAAGCGCTAAAAAAAAAACATTTTCAAATCTACAATAAATTCATAAAGATCAGATCAGATATTTTAAGTGATGTTGAAAAATTTTATAAAACTAATTTAAAAAAAAAAAAAGTTTTAGGTGTTCATTTCAGAGGAACTGATATGAAAACTCAAGAACGTCATCCCTTTCCAGCAACAACCAAACAAATTATTTATTTAATTGAAAAAGCATTAAAAAAAGAAAAATTTAATAAGATTTTTCTCGTAACTGAAGAGCTTAATTATCAAAAAATATTAAAAAAAAAATATGGAAATAAGATATGCTTTTATAATTCATTCAGATCTAATAACCCAGATATTTTTGGAGATTATAAAAGGAAAAATCATAGATATTTAATTGGCAGAGAAAATATTATAGATATGCTCCTACTCTCAAGAGTAAAAAAAATTATTTGTACGAATTCGCATTTACCAGATGCTAGTAAATTTATAAGTAATTTTAAAAAAATTAATTTAGTTAAAATTGAAAATGGAAATAATTCAGAAAATATATTAGTTGCCCAATTCTTATGGTACATAAAAAAAAACATACCTAATTTTTTAGGTGGTTTTAGAATAAAAAAATAATTTTATATTTTATAATTCAATATATTTATCATCTTTACTATAAAGAATTTTTCCTCTTCCAAAGTGTATATTCATCATTAATCTATATTTTTTTTTGGGCAACTCACCTTTGTGAATGCCGTAACCATCAACAAAAAAAACTGATCCAAAACTACCAATAAATTTTTTTACTTTGCTATAATTATTTGTAATATCTTTATCTGAATAGAGTCTACAAAGTTTATTAGAAAACTTTTTATGCTTATGAGTTCCTGGTACAAAAACATGAGGTCCATTGTCTAAATCAACATCGCTTAAGTATATATACATTTTAAAAAATTTTGTAAAATCATTGTCCCAATGAAAATACTGTGCATTTTTATATTTTTCTTGCTCAGAAATTTCTAGAGAATTTGATATAAAAAAAGTTGCATTGATTGAAATTTTATTAGTATTCAAATATTTTATTGCTAGATTTAAAATTTCTGGAGCCGTTATAAATTCGGTCAATTTATTGCTTTCATTTAAATTTATTGTAGTTGTTAATCTACTTATGCCTATGTTTCTAAGTCTTAAAATATAGCTTTCAATATCTTCATTTTTTCCTTTTTTTAATTGATCTATATTTTTTGAATGATTGATTTTATTTAAATCAAAATTCTCAGATTGTAATGCCAATTGTAATAAGTCTTTTTTAAAATCTTTATCAAGTTTATATATATTCGAATGACCATTCAAATTTAAATCTTCAACAATATTTTTAAATTTGAAATTATTATTTTCAAAAAACAGTGATGTTAATTGATTATAATTATCATTTTTTTTTACTTTAATCTGGTTTCTAATTCCTTCAAAAGAATAAAAAAATTTAATAATAAATATTTTAATAATGATAAAATAATTATTTAATTTTATAAGTTTAAAATATTTACAGACTTTGTGTGTATCTCTTAATGCATCTAAAAATAATTTAGAAATAAAAATTGTTCTGTTCATTAAAATATAATAGTAATTTAATTATGAATAGCATTAACAAAAATATTAATAAACTTAGACTAGAAATACCAATACTCATAATTGCATTTAATAGACCAAAACTTACAAAAAAACTTCTAAAATCTATAGAGTTATTGAAGCCAAGCAAAATTTATGTGGCTGCTGATGGCCCAAGAAATAATAACATAAACGATCTTGATTCGTGCAATTATACAAGAAAACTATTTGAGACAGAAATCAATTGGGAATGTGAACTAAAAAAAAAATTTCGTCCTTCTAATGTGGGTGTTAAGAAAAATATCAATGAAGCCTTAGACTGGTTTTTTACTGATGAGGAAATGGGCATTATCATTGAAGATGACTGTGAGGTTAATCAAAGTTTTTTTAAATTTTGTGAAGAGCTTTTAATAAAATATAAAATAAATAATAAAATTAAAGCAATATCTGGAAATTATTATTTTACAAATTCTTTAAAAAATAGCTACTACTTTAGCAGATGTCCTGGAACACATGGTTGGGCCACTTGGAAAAGAGCATGGCAAGAAAATGATATAGAAATGAAAAGATGGTCACCTTTTGCAGATTTTATATGGTTATTATTTTATTTTAAATTTGACATTGTTAAAGCACATTACTTTTATAAAAAATTTAGTCACAGTTATGAATCAAAGATAAATTCGTGGGATTATCAATTTTTATACTCAATATGGAAAAGTAATGGTTTAATTATAAGACCATTTAAAAGTTTAAGTAAACACATTGGATGGGGCGATGATGCTACACATTCTAAAGGTGTGGACAGACATCCAGATGTTCAATTAAGAGATATGAAATTTCCAATAGAGCATCCTAAAGATTTTAAAATTAATTCTAAATTAGATAATTTAGAAATTAAAATAACAAGAAATGTTAGATTTGTTAATTATATTCTCTATAAAATAAAAAATAAATTTTTATAAAATTAAACTAGTTTACATACTTCAATATAATGTTAAATAAATATCAATTTTAATAACTAATAATTATTTAATAATGAAAAAAAAAACGATATTAATAACTGGATGCCTTGGATATTTGGGGACTGAAATTTGTAAAATATATTCAGGTGAAAGTTGGCATCATAGAATTATCGGTATTGACGATAAATTTTTTTCAGGAAGAGTTAAACAATTAAGAGACTGGAATATAGAATTTTATCAAATTGAAATATTAGATGAAACAATTTTAAAAGAATTATGTCAAAAATCTGACGTTATACATCACTTAGCAGGTGTAACAGACGTTGCTTATGTTAAAAAGCAAATCAATAAAGATACAGATAAAAACATAATTAGTGCAGGGATAGATGGTACAAAAAACGTACTAAAGCATGCTTCCAAAAATTGTAAAATTATTTTTCCTTCAACGCATGTTATATTTGAAGGTCTAAAAAAAACAAAACAAGATATTGATGAGACAGAAATACCATGCCCTGTCTTAACGTACTCTAAAACAAAAGTTGTGAATGAGTTAGATATTATAAAATCTAAAAAAAATTACGTAATATTAAGACTTGGGTCTGTTTATGGATATTCTGAGGATAATACTCGACTAAAGATAATGCCTAATTTTTTTTCGAAAGAAAGTTCATTAAATAAGTCAATTTATTTACATTCAGGAGGTAAACAACTAAAAAGTTTGGTTTCCATATATGATGTAGCAAGATGTTTTAAATTCATGGAAGAAAAAAATATCAAAAATGAAATATTCAATTTAACTAATGAAAACACAACTGTAAAAAAAGTTGCAGAGATACTAAAAAAAATCAATCCAAATTTAAAAGTTTTCAAGAATAATTATCCCATTCCTAATTTAGGTTATACACTTTCAAATAAAAAAATTAAAAGATTTAAATTTAAATTTTTATATTCTTTGAAGAAAAGTCTTAACACAATGTATAAAAGCTGGTCACCTAGAAAAAATTATAATCCTGAATTAGAATATAAAGTTGAAGGTAAAAATGAATTTGCTGATAGTAGAGGTAAAATTTCAAACTATGAGTTAACCGAACCAATAAATTTGATCGGTCTTATTACATCAAAAAAAAATACTATGAGAGCAAACCACTTTCACTCGATACAGGAACAAAAAGTATTAGTAACAGAGGGCCAATTTATAAGCGTTTATCAAAACTTACTAGAAGAAAATTCACCAAAGATCACTCATGTTATAAATAAAAATGACTCTGTAGTAACTAAGCCTAATGTTGCTCACACAATGGTTTTTAGTAAACAAACTACTTTTTTAAATTTAGTTCGTGGTGAAAGAGAACACAAAAATTATGGGGTAACTCACACAATTTCTCATAAAATTGTATCAGAAAAAGAAAAAAGAAATCTTTTACAAGGATATAAGTTTAACTGTAGATGTTGCAACTCAACAAAATTAAAGAGAGTTATATCATTAGGTTTTCATGCACCTGCTAACAATCTTATTAAAAAGAAAAATGATGATATTGATAAGTATCCCTTGGAGTTAAACTTTTGTGTAGATTGCTCTAATTCTCAACTATCTTATGTTGTAAGACCAGAAAAACTATTTTCCAAATATTTATATCTCTCATCAACATCTTCAGCTTTTAGAAAGCATTTCACAGATGCTGCAAATCTTTATAAAAAAAATCTTAAGCTTTCTCCTTCACGATCAATAATTGTCGATATAGGTAGTAATGATGGAATTGGACTTCTGCCATTTAAAAAAATTGGCTTTAAAAACCTGATAGGCGTAGAACCAGCAAAAAATATAGCTAAACTAGCTAATGTAAAAGGAATTAAAACAATTAATTCCTTTATGAATAAAAATATAATTAAAAAAATTAATAAAAAAGTTGATTTAGTTATGGCCTCTAATGTATTTGCACACACAGATAAACTTGATGAAATGACAACTTCAATATTTAGTATTTTAAAAAATAGTGGAACTTTAACTATAGAAGTCCAATATCTAGTTAGCACATTAAAGGATTTAAGTTTTGACAACATTTATCACGAGCATGTTAATTATTGGACTTTAACTAGTTTAAAAAACTACTTTAACAAATTTAATGCAAAAATTTTTAATGTAGAGAAAATTAATACTCACGGGGGATCAATAAGAGTTTATTTAACAAAAAATAAAACTAAAAAAATTAACAAAAATGTCAATAATTTATTAAAAAAAGAGAAATTATTTGGTGTCAATAAATTTAAAACTTATGAAAAATTTTCTAAAAAAATAGAAGATGCTAAAAATAAATTTGTTATCAATCTAAATAAAATTGCTAAAGATCAAAAAATTATAGGATATGGAGCTCCTGCAAAAGCATCTACAATGCTCAACTATTTTGGAATTAATGATAACTCAATTAAATATATTATTGATGACAACCCACTTAAAAATAATAAAATTATTCCAGGTTGTAACATAAAAATTTATAATAAAAATAAAATTCCATTTAAACCTGATAGTGTTGTCGTTCTAGCATGGAATTTTTATAAAAATATTAAAAAAGAAAACAAAAATTTAAGTAAACAATTTTTTAATTGTAGGTCTCTTCAAGGGTTATCTGAAATTTAAGAAGAATAGTGAACTTTGTAATTAGATTTTATAATACTATTTATTAATTCTAAATTTATTGCACCTTTATCAATAGATATGCCAAAATCACTATTTTTTTTTAACTGATTAGCAAATTTTAAGGCTATGTGATCCCATGCATCTAAATAATCTCTATCTTCTTCAAGAATATCTATATCTTTTTTAGAATGTATAAATTCAGTAATTACATTTTTCATTGATTTTTGCTTTATTAAATTTCCAATTATATATCTTTTAGCACCTGGTCTATCAAGAAATCCTGCTTCACCAAATAAGTAGACATCACCATATAAATCAACAACTACTCTTGCTTGAGGAACGCCCAGAATTTCTAAATCTTTTTTTGAAGCAAAATTGTCTTCAAATTTTTCACCGACATATCCATTTCTTATTGGTTCTAGTGCAAATCCATAGTCTATAAACAGATTTTTTAAATGTTCATCTTCCTCTATACATTTATCAACATCAGTCAAATTTTTTACCAGGTCTTCTCTTTCAGGTTTTGTCATCCTTTCACCTAAAATTCTAAAATCCTCTCTTAATGTTAAAAAATTAAAATTATTTTTATTATTATTCATCTCTTTATTAGCTTGAGACATTATCTTAAGTAAGCTGATGACATCGGCACTTTTATTTTTCAAAATAACATAATTAAGTCCAAATAAAGTGTTAGATTTATTTTCTTCTTTTAGCTTTAAATAACTTAAAATATTTTGATTAACTGTTTTAAAAGCGTATTGTTTTTTAGTAACTTCATATGTAGATTCTGAAGTAACACCATAATATGAAATTCTCAAACTATCTAAATTAAAAATACTTGGATTTTTTTTTAAATATTTTTCAGTTAGCATGTATGCATTGGTATAAAGCGATGCATTGAAATTATTTTCTTTTAATTTATTAATTAAGCTATTTAATTTGGGATTTGTTAGTGGTTCTAAACCTCCACTTAAAAAAAATCTTGCTGGATCATTCTTTGGAGCCTCTTCTATAAGCTTAAAGAAGGTTTCCATTCCAACTTCTAAGGCATCCCTTTTATATACTGCGTTATAATTTCTTCCACAAAAACTACACTCAAACATGCACGAAAGTCCTGGAAATAAACCAATTCTAAAAGGGAAAGAATATTTATTATTTAAGAAATCATCCACTGAATTCGAATTATAAAGTGGTATAATGCTATTTGTCCAATATTTTGTCCCCACACCTCTTTTAATAATAATTTCTTGAAAAGATTTAATATTTCTAATTAATTCATTTAATAAAATTAAATCATTTTTTTCAATTTGTAATAATTTGCATAATTCAGAATGTGAGATTAAAGGTTTTCTACTAAACAAAAAAACTATTTTAATTATCTTCTCTATATAATTAGATTTAATTTTAGATTTTAAAATATTCTTAGAATATAGATTGTTGTTTTTTAAAAAATTAGAAATCTCATATGTAAAAAATGATAGTGTTTCACTGTTGATTTTATTAAAATCATCAGTTAAAAAATATTTTTTAATTTCTAAGGTATTTTGATAGTTCATATTAATAATTTAAAATTTAAAAGATCATTGATACTACAAAATTAATAAAAAGCATTATTTTAAAATTTTATTTAATAAATTTGTTATTTCTTTATAGTCAATAAAGTAATCGTTATTTTTATTGGAATTATACCCCAATAAAAAACTATATTTTTGTTGTAAAATCTGTGTTATTTTGAATATTGCAGTACTTACTTGAGATGGCGATTGTAGTTCGATTAATGTGCAATTCTTTGGTGCAAATAACATATGTGTACCAGCAGCACCATGAGCCATAACAACTACTTCTGCATATCGAAAATAATTTATTTGATCTCTTAATTTAAGTTTACTTAGTTCTAAAATTGTAAATCCTTTTTTTTTTAAGATAGGATAAAGTTGATCTTCATTTATTATTTTTCTATGATCTGTATCTTTTCTTGAGATAAATAACCTTAGTTTTTTTTGTGTTTTTGTCTTTTTTAAATTATTTAAAAACTTATTTCTAAGCCATAATAAACAATCTTTATTTAAAGTCGGAGGCGCAGGTATAGAGGGGAAAACTAAATTTGTAATTTGAACATCTTTTCCTTTTGTATAGATTATTTTATTATTAACTTTCATAATCTTTAGTGTCTCTTTTTGAAATCTTGAAAGAGGGTCTCTAATTATTATTGGATAATTTTTTAACGCAGGGTATGATTCTAAACATTTTAATCTTGTTAAATTTTCAAATACCCAATGATAAAAATGATTGTCTTTTCTTAAAGATAAATAAATGGCTGGTCCTTTTATAAAAATTTTTTTTTCGTTATTTTTATATATCTTAACTTTTTTAATAGAGTATTTTAGATTTGCACTTCTTACCAATGTATCTTCATAATTATGATACTTTGGCCATCTATTAATTGTGTATTCTGCCCATCTTTGATCACCATAACCTTCTGTTAAAGAGAGGTTTTTTTTTATTAAAATTAAAAGAGAATTATCAATAATCTTAATATTTTTTAAGTTTGCAATTATTGAGCCCGAAAAAAATATTTTTTTTTTGAATAATTTTTCAATTCTAATGCCATTTGTTTCTGCATTAAAAAAAGCTTTTTTTTTATTCAGTGAGATTTCTAAAAGAAGCTTCTTATCAAACTTAACATAACTATCTAAAAAAAGATCTGACCACTTGTTTGAGTTTTTTAAAAAATCTTTTTTACTTTTAGCTTTCTGATATAAATTTTTAACACTTATAAAATCAAAATTTTCAGAGCCAAATTTATTATCATGGTAAAAAAAACTTTTTAGAACTAAAATAATAAACTTTAATTTTTTTTTTAGTTTTAACATGTTAATAAATATTATATATAATATAGAGTTTTGTAAAACCAGACTTTAGAATGAATCAATTTAAAAATGCATTACAAAGAATTTTGAATTTAATAGTACCTCCATTATTAAATCCCTTATATCTTATTACCAAAATTAAAAATAAAAAAATAATAAAAAATAAATTTGAATTTGAGAACAATCTTTATAACAGAACTAGTTTTATCACAAAGTGTCTAACAAGATTCAATTTTGATAATGCCAAATACCTAGAAATTGGTGTTTGCACTAATGACGTCTTTAATGCAATACCTTTAAAGATTTCTAATAAAATTGGAGTTGATCCACAGAGAGGTGGCACTCATCGAATGACTAGTGACTCTTTTTTTGAAAAAAATAAAGAAATGTTTGATGTAATTTTTATTGATGGCTTACATTTATATAGTCAGTGCCAAAAAGATTGTATTAATAGTTTAAAATTTTTAAAGGATGATGGTTTTATAATTTTTCATGATTTTTTGCCAAGAAATGCTTACGAAGAAAATGTTCCCCCTAAACAAAAAGAATGGAGTGGTGATATATGGAAAGTGGCTGTTGAAATAAATAATTCTTTAAATAAAGATTTTATAATAGTTAATATTGATAGAGGAGTTGGTATTTTAAAACCTCAAAAAGATTTTAAATATAAGTTTATGAGCAATTTACAAAATATGGATTTTGATGATTTTTATAAAATTTATTATTCTCGATTACCAATTGTTAATTGTAATGAAGCATTTAAATTTATTGAAAAAAAATGATTACACATTTTTTATATAACGTTAAAAATATTTTAATTCATATAAAATTTTTTTTTAATATTGGTATAAAGCATCAATCTTCATCCTTATCAATTAATAATAAATCTATCATATCTAATAACATTGACATTGTTAATTTAGAAAATATTGAAGATTGGGAATTAAAAGAAAAAAAGTCTCTATTGATTTCATTTACTGGCGATAGTAACTTTAATGAAAATAATGACTATCCGGCTATTGAAAGTTGGCTAAGTATAAATAACAAAACACTTGCACCTAACAATTTTCATTTATTTGAACAATTTAAAAAAATTAATACTAATTTTAAAAAAAAACAAAAAATTATTGAGGAACCAACTTTTGTACTTCCTTATTACACAAGTGTATTCGGACATTTTTCTGGAGATGTATTTGGATCTATACTGTATTATTTAAAATATCTTATTAAAAATCATAAACTACTATTATACACTCCGTCTAAAGAATGGACAGATTTTTTTAATAAAAATTTTAAAGATAAAGTTTTATTAATTAAACCGAAAGATGCTCTACAAAATAATTACCTTTTAAAAAGAAGTTTGATAATTCCTAGAATGAATACTTTACAAAATTATATGTTATCTAATAATATTATTAATGAATATTTGGATAAAAAACTTAGTTCACATGATAAGATCTTCTTAACATCGGGCAGAAATAGTAGAATTTCAAATGTAGATGAAGTTTGTAATTTTTTAGAGAAAAGAAACTTTAAAATTGTACATCCACAAAAAATGCCAATTATAGATCTACTTTCTATTATAAAATATTCCAAATGTTTAATTTCAGAAAAAGCATCAACACTAAATAATATTCATCTTTGCAGAAATAATAAGTATTATATTCTTTCTTCCAGTACTGAAAAAATTGATGATAATAAAAAATTTTCTTATGCTGGCATATACAAGTCTTTTCATAAGGGTATGTATGAAGAAATATTTTGCAATGATGATCCGAATATACAGTTATTAAGTCCTTACAAAAAAAGAATTTTTGTTGATTTAAAAAAATTAGAAAATTTTTAAAATTTTATTTAGAAGTTAAGATTTTGTTATCTTTAAATTCAAAAATTTTATCAGCATATTTTCTGATTGATTCTCTATGTGATATGAATATTATTGTCTTTTTCTTCATATTTTTTCTTATATTTGATATTATTTTTTCTTCAGTATTACCATCGAGTGCACTAGTAGCTTCATCTAAAATTAAAATTTCTTTATCTCTATAAAGTGCTCTTGCAATTGCTATTCTTTGCTTTTGTCCCCCTGAAATTTTAAATGCTTTTTCACCTGTATATGTTTTAAGTTTATCTGGTAAATCATCAACAAATTTTTTAAGATCTACTATTTCTAAAACATTATTAATTTTTTTAATATCAATATCATGGTCATTAACCCCATATGCTAAATTTGAAATTAAATCATTGTCCGCAAGATTTATTTCTTGTGGTACAAAAGAAATTAATGATCTCCATTCATCAAGATTAAGTAATATACTTTTATCATCTACAACAATATTTCCATTTGTGGGTTTTAAAAATCCTAATAAAATATTCATTAATGTAGTCTTTCCACATCCGCTAGGTCCAAAGATTACATTAAACTCTCCTTTTTTAAATTCTAAATTTAAGTTTTCAAAGATTTTTTTCTTTTTTGTTTCATAAAAAAATTCAAGTTGTTTAATTTGAATCTTATTATGAAAATTAATAGTTTCATGGTTTTGTTTAAGTTCTTCCTTTTGATTCTTCTCAAATCTCCCTAATTCATCTACAAGCACTTTAATAGCAGGTGAAGAATATCTAATTCTATTAAATGATGAGATAATTCTATTGGCTGAAGGCAACATTCTTAGACCTGATATTGCAAATAAACTTAATGTTGGTAAATAATCATTGAAACTTTGGCTGGTATCTGAATTGAGGTGAAATAAAAAAAACAATATCATTGATATTCCTGTAACCTCCAATATCAACCTTGGAATCTGAACTATTGCCTCGACCTTGTATGATAATTCTGCAATTCCTCTTAAATTTCCTATAAACTTTCTTATAAAATGTTCGTTAGTCTTTGTTATATTTATTTCTTGGTAAGAACCGAAACCATGGTTAAGATTTACTAACTTTTTGTAATAAAAAGTATTTATATTTGTTCCGTATTTACTTAGTTGTTTTCTATTATAAAAATATAAAATTACACTTATCAAACTAAATGTGACTAAAAATATAACTGTACCCAGCGTATACAAATTAAATAACACAATTAATAATATTCCAACGATTAGCACTTCTGTAGAGATAATTACAACTGATTTAAAATATAGGCTAAAAAGATTATTTATATTTTCAATTACATTTCTTATATAATATGAGCTGTTGTGTTTAACAAATTCTTTATATTCAAGATCAAGATAATTTTTGTAAAATTTTCCAGTTAAATCTACTACTGCAAAATTCATAAATTTACTTTGTAAAATAGATAAATAAAATATTGTTATATTTTTTATAAGAAATACTAAGAAAATTGTTACAAATATTATTGTTATTGAACTGTATTTTATAGCGTCAAGATTTACAAATGTAACATTATTCTTAAGAAAATTTGGATCTATCATTGTCTTTAATATTGGAAACACTGATATAATACTTAGAGACTCAAGAATTACAGTTACTAGTGAAAACAAGAATATTAACTTCATTCTTATTCTAACTTTTTGATCTAATGCATAATATATTGTTTTTATCATATAATATTAATAAATTAAAAAAAATTTTTCTTTTTGATTAAGACATACCAATCGATTAATTTATTTAATTCACTTTCAAAATTCACAAAATTTTTATAATTAAGTTCCTTTTTAATTCGAATATTATTTCCATGTGTATTTAAAACATCAGCTTTATTTTTGGGTATATTTTTGTAATTAATTTTTCCAATTTTTTTTTCAATTAAAGCTAAAACTTTTGTAATTAAAATAGGTTTATTTGAACAAACATTATATATCTTATTTTCTTTATATTTTTTATTCATAACTTTTTTACAAATTTTAATAACATCTTTAATTGACGTAAAGTCTCTTAGGTGATTACCATTGTTATTTAAAGAAAAAATTTTCTTTCTATGGTTTGATTCTAAAATTTTCAGTATAAACATGTCTGGTCTACCCCAAACTCCGTATACAGTAAAAAATCTGAGACCAATAAAGGGAATATCAAATTTTCTAGCATAATAGGTTGCCATGTGCTCATTTATAATTTTGGTATAGCCATATATATTTCTAGGAACCAGTTTGTTATTTTCATTCGTTGGAAATTTTTTTATATCACCATACACAGAGCTAGAAGATGCATAAATTATTTTTTTTAATAAAGAAGTATCTAAGTTTTCTAATAAATTTGTGTATCCAAGTATATTTGAATTAATATATTTTTCAGGATTTATTAATGAATATCGTACACCTGCTTGTGCCGCAAAGTGAAAAACATAATTAAATTTTTTTTTTTTTAAATAATTTTGAAGTTTATTGGAATTTAAATCTATTTTTTTAAAATAAAAATTATTTTTATTATTTAGAATTTCAATGCGTTTTTCTTTTAATTTTACTGAATAATAATTATCTAAATTATCTATTCCATAAATCTTACATTTAGAATTTTCTAATAAATCTTTGGCTAAACTAAACCCTATAAAACCAGCAACACCTGTTATTAATATTTTCATAAAATTAGTAATAAATATTTGAGTTCATTTTTTCTAATATTTTAAATATTGTTATTTTTGGATAATCTTTAAAAGTTTTTTTTAATTTTGAGATATTGGCATTATTTTTTTTTATTTCAAATTGTCTAAATAGTTTTTTATTAATATCAACTTTATTTTTTGGTTTTATTTTCAAAATTTTAAAAAGATAGAATAATACATTTTTAAGTGTTGTAGTTTTGCCTGTAGCTATAATAAAATCTGCAGGCTTTTTAAGTTCTGAAATTTTATAAATAAATTTAACAAACTCTGGTGCCCACCCCCAATCTCTTTTTATACTCAGATCGCCAATGGAAATTTTATCTAATTTATGTAAACTGATTAATTTAACAGAATTAACAATTTTTTTGATTACAAATTTATTAGTTCTTAAAGGTGACTCGTGATTAAATACGAATCCATTAGAAATCCAAATATTGTGTGTTTGTTTATAATATTTTATTAAGTAATAACTAATTGATTTAGAAAGACCGTATGGTGATATTGGATTAAAACTTGATTGTTCATTAATTAACTTGTTGTGATTTCCAAAACATTCGCTTGATAATGAATTGTATATTTTTACTTTTTGGTTAATATTTTTACATGCTTCTAAAATATAAAATATATACTTTATATTATAACTTATAGTTTTGTAGGAATGATCAAATGAATAACCTACATTAGTTATTCCTGATAAATAAAATATTTTATTACATTTCGATTTTTTTATTACTGACTGTATTTTTTTTTGATTAATTTTATTAATATAAAAAATTTTTACTTTATTTTTTTTAATCTTTAATTTTTTAAAATTGTTTATAATTTTTTTTTTCCTAGAAACTCCAAAAACTTCATACCCTTTTTTAATTAACAATTTTGTTAAATATGAACCATCTTGACCAGTAATTCCAAAAATTAGTG
>TARA_B110000438_G_scaffold27843_1_pt1 | contig 15094 bp, 12 predicted proteins | sample TARA_B110000438 | Tara Oceans TARA_B110000438 (sample SAMEA4398413) | marine metagenome | biome: Polar Biome; feature: [MES] marine water layer (ENVO:01000295) within the mesopelagic zone...; material: water (ENVO:00002006), including particulate matter (ENVO:01000060) such as...... | reverse complement strand
TCACGCCGAATGCTCTGCTGGTGATTGCATACATTGGTGGTATTACTGCGATACTGGCTGCGCTTATTGCCATTACACAGAATGATATAAAAAAGGTACTTGCTTATTCAACAGTAAGCCAGCTTGGATATATGATACTAGCTGTTGGTACTGGTGTCTATACGGCTGCATTTTTTCACTTGCTTACTCATGCCATGTTTAAGGCAAATTTATTTTATTGTAGTGGATCCGTGATTCACTCGGTGCATCATGCTTTACATAAAGCGGATGATGAAGAAACTGACCCGCAGGATATGAGGAATATGGGGGGCTTCAAAGAGAAAATGCCGGTCACCTATTGGTCAATGTTAATTAGTACACTTGCGATTGCAGGGGTACCGTTTTTCTCAGGTTTTTTATCTAAGGATGCCATCCTAGCGGGTACGCTCGCTTTTGCTCAGAATCATCCAGAACATTTTCTGCTTCCACTTTTTGGTTTTTGTGCTGCTGCGATAACAGCTTTTTATATGTTTCGATTAATATTCATGACCTTCCATGGTAATCCAAAGATGGAAGGTATATTTAAAGATATACACGAGTCTCCAAAGGAGATGACGGGACCGATTGTACTTTTAGGCACACTCAGTTTATTTATTTTTTATACACTTCCATATTTTAACCCGATATCAGATCATGGCTGGTTTATGGATTTAGTCCAGCCACAGACATCAGCTGTACCTGGAAGTATGACAGCAAATGAGATAGCAGAGCATGCTCACCATGCACACTACCTTGCTATGGGTTTATCAATAGCGGTAGCAACAATTGGTATTTTATTGGCGGTCCTTATGTATTTAAAAGATATTATATCCCCTAGAAACGTTTCGAAAAAATTTGGGTTTTTATATGATTGGAGTTTAAATAAATTTTATTTTGACGAAAACTACAACAGGTTTTTATACCAACCATTTTTAAGGCTCTCAAAAACGATCTCTTGGTTGGATTGGGAGTTCTATGATAAATATTTTATTAATGGTGTTGGTAGAATTACAAATATGCTTAGCAAGTTATCAGGGAAATTTGATTATGACGGTATCGATCAGGGCTTGGTTGATAGCCTAGGTAGAATATCTGATTCAGCTGGGAAAAATTTAAGAAAAATACAGACCGGGCGATTGCAAAATTATTTGCTTTATGTAGTCGCAGGTATTTTAGTGATTATTATAGTTCAGGCATTTTAACCAATAGAGTATAAGAGATATAAATATGGAAAATATTCTTAGTTTACTAATATGGTTGCCTATCCTTGGTGCTATTGCAGTTTTATTTATTCCAAGAGATAAGGAAAACATAATTAGGTATACATCAGCAGCTTTCACGGGGGTGCAATTTATTGTTGCTATTATCCTATGGAGAAAATTTGAGCCAGAAAATGGTTCGATGCAGTTCATGGAGAGGTTAGAGTGGATCCCCTCTTTAAATATCTCTTATATCTTAGGTGTTGATGGATTAAGCCTGCCTATGGTAATGCTGACTGCTATGCTATTTTTTATAGGTGTTTTTGTTAGTTGGAATATTGACAAGGCTGTTAAAGGGTATTTTGCCTTATACCTGCTATTAAATGCTGGTGTGATTGGTGTGTTTTTATCTTTAGACTTTTTTCTTTTTTACATCTTCTGGGAGATTATGCTGCTCCCAATGTACTTTTTAATTGGTATTTGGGGTGGCCCGCAGAGAGAGTATGCTGCAATTAAATTTTTTCTCTATACATTATTTGGTTCTGTTCTAATGTTGATAGGAATACTTGGCCTCTATTTTACTTGTGGAAAAACTTTTGATATTTTGCTAATTATGGAAAGAGCCCCGGAAGCATTAGATGGTGCACTATGGTGGGGTATGAGTGCATCTAAGGTTATCTGGGTATTACTTTTTATTGGTTTTGCGATTAAGGTTCCAGTATTCCCATTTCATACCTGGTTACCGCTTGTGCATGTTGAGGCCCCCACGGCTATATCAGTTTTGCTTGCAGGGATACTGTTGAAATTAGGCGTATATGGAATAATTAGAATCAACTATGGAATAATGCCAGGTGAGGTGTGGTGGTTTGCTGGCGGTTTAGCATTTTTAGGGTTAGTCAACGTTATCTGGGGCGGGCTTTGTGCTCTTGCACAGACTGATTTGAAAAAGCTTGTTGCGTATTCGAGTATCAATCACATGGGATATTCCCTACTAGGAATGGCTGCAGTAGTCGCTGCCGGAGCGATGAATGGGGGTGACCTAAAAGCAGCGCAAGCTGGGTTGAGTGGCGCGGTATTTCAAATGTTTAATCATGGGACTATATCTGCCATGTTGTTTATTCTTGTTGGTGTGGTTTATGAAAGAGCTCACCATAGAAAAATTGATGGTTTTGGCGGTTTGGCTAGTCAGATGCCAATTTACACAGGAGTCACGGCGTTAGCGTTTTTTGCTGGACTAGGTCTTCCTGGTTTTTCAGGCTTTGTTAGTGAGGCAATGTGTTTTATTGGCGCGTTTCCAGTTTTTAAAACAATTGTCGTACTAAGCACAATAGGTATCCTGTTAAATGCGGCATATTTTCTTTGGGCTTTTCAGCGAGTATTTTTTGGCGAGCTTAACGTAAAATATAAAGACATGTCTGAGATTAATGGGTTAGAGCTTTTCACGGTTATTCCACTAGCGGTTATTACTATATTTTTCGGAGTCTACCCTAGGCCATATCTAGATCTTATTAGAGCAACAATGGATCAGATAATTGAGAAGATTGCTTTTGTCGCTAATTTTGCTTCTATGTAGGAAATAATAAATGACTAATCTCCAGAGTTTAGAATTTTTTATTCCAGAAATCATTCTGGTTATTACAGTAATTGCTTCATTAATAACTGACTTATTTCTTAAAAAATCAAAGACAGACCTTATTGGCTGGGTTTTAGGTATTGGCCTAATAGTTGTTGCTCTGGCTACCATAAACTTAAGTCATGTTGCGCCAACGACCTTATTTCTAGATATGATTGTTATAGATCCGTTTAGCTCATTTATTAAGATAATTATTATAATATCGACTCTTCTTGTTATAATAGCTAGCTGGAATAATAATGAGCTAAGTAGCTATCGAAAGGGAGAATACTTTACTCTAATGGGCATAATGGTTCTAGGCCTATTTTTAATGGCTTCTTCTATTGATATTATAATGCTCTATCTTTCAATCGAGGTTGTGTCAATTATGTCTTTCATCCTTGCCGGTTATTTAAAACTTGACACTCGGTCTAATGAGGCAGCACTGAAGTATGTAATTTATGGTGCATTTAGTTCAGGTTTAATGCTTTATGGGCTAAGCATAGTCTATGGCCTCACAGGGAGCACTAATTATTTTGTTATTCAAGCGTCCGTTGTCGCTCTTGATAGTTCTGCAAATCCAGCTTTGGTTATGGGGCTATTGATGATTTTAGCCGGGTTTGGATATAAAATCTCAGCAGTCCCTTTTCATTTCTGGACGCCAGATGTTTATGAGGGCTCACCTATAACAATTACTGCTTATCTATCTGTCGCACCAAAAGCAGCAGGTTTTGCAATGATAATTCGATTTTTTCATCAAGTTTTTTCAGATAGTTATGGACTCAGTGCCAGCTCGATAGGAACAACTGATATGCCTTGGCCAGAAATTATAGGTGTACTTGCTGTGGCGACAATGACTCTAGGTAACCTAGTGGCTATTCAGCAAGAAAGTATAAAAAGGATGCTCGCCTATTCTAGTATTGCTCATGCAGGATACATGATGCTTGCATTGCCAGTTATTTCGATTGATGCAATAGAGGCAATAATGGTTTATCTTTTTGTATATCTTTTTATGAACCTTGGTGCATTTTTTATCGTAATTACGGTAAAAAATAAAACAGGCGGTGAAACCTTTGAAGATTATAAGGGATTAGGCTGGAAGATGCCATTTGTTGGTTCTGCGATGACACTTTTTATGCTGTCTCTAACGGGCCTTCCTCCAACAGCTGGCTTTGTAGGTAAATTTTATATTTTCAAGACCCTAATAGGGGCTGGGAATGATTACTATTGGCTAGTCTTAGCCGGGGGTATCAACAGTGTGATCTCTTTATACTATTATTTTCATGTTGTGAAGGTCATGTTCTTAGACGGAAAAAGAAGTGACAAGATTGAGCAACCTCCTGCTCCAATGTTTGGGTTATTGCTTATGTCAGCGATTCCATCATTGGTGCTTGGGTTATACTGGAATCCTCTCATATCGTGGGTAAAAGAATCTCTAATATTTTATACGCAAACTCTATAAATAGTATAACAAAAAAAATAAAAAATTTGTGTATTTTTAAACATTGAAATCTGTTATTTAATTTTTTAATCAATGCCACATATCAATATTAAAAAGGGTCACAATATACGTATTGCTGGTAAGCCAGCTGATGGTGTCATTGACCTAAATTACTCCGAAACAGTCGCATTGCTACCAACTGACTTTAAAGGTGTTAAGCCAAAGGTTATGATTAAAGAAGGAGAGGAGGTAAAGATAGGCTCGCCTTTGTTTTTTGATAAGCAGAATCCGGATATAAAGTGGGCTTCTCCCGCCTCAGGAAAAATAAAAAATATTACCTTTGGCCCAAGGCGTGTGCTACAAAAAATTGAGATTTCATCAAGCAAAACTCCTGATTATATAGAATATAAGAAATATAAAAAAAGTGAGATTATCAATCTAAAAAGGGAAGAGGTATTAACCACGATTTTAGATGCTAATATTTTTCCCATGTTTAGGCAGCGCCCATTTAATATAATCCCGGATCCACAGATTATACCTAGAGATATTTTTGTTTCAGCTATTAATACTGCACCACATTCTGTTGATCTGGAGTCAGTAATAGAAAAAAACATAGAAAAATTTCAGGCTGGAATAGATGCGCTAAATGCTCTCTCGACTGGTCGTGTTTATCTCACTTCGAAATCTGGGTCTGTTGTCTCATCTATTGAAAACACCGAGTTCTATACTATTTCTGGTCCGCATCCAGCAGGGAATATTGGTATCCAGATTCATCATATAGCTCATATAAGACCTGGTGATATTATCTGGGCTATCAATGCGCAGGATGTGATTGCAATCGGGAATTTATTTCAAAATGGGATCTATGATCCTAATAGGGTCATTACATTGGCTGGGCCATGTGTGCAACAGCCTGGACATTTTCGCGTTTCTACAGGAGCTCAGATTTCTTCTATTATAGGAAAACAGTTGAATGAAGATGAAACAAGAATTATCTCTGGTGATGTTCTTACCGGAAGGGTCTCTGGATTGGATGACTATCTTAGTTTCTATGATTATTCTATAAATGTTATTTCTGATAATATTAAGAGAGAGTTTGTAGGGATGCTCTATCCGGGAAGTAGTAAAACTAGGTATAGCCTGACACCAGTATTTCTTTCTTTAGGTAGAATATTATTCCCCTTTAATGTTGCTCAGAATGGGAATCATCGGGCAGTTGTACCAATAAATGTTTGGGAAAGAGTGTTGCCGATGGACATTTTACCGAATGAGCTATATAGGTCAATTTTAGCAGAAGATATTGAAGAAATGGAAAAACTAGGTTTAATAGAGTGTGATGATGAGGATTTTGCTCTTTGTTCTTTTGCTTGCCCGAGCAAGACAGATGTCGCAGGTGTAATTCGTAGTGGTTTAGATATGCTACAGGCTGAAGTATAAAAATGAATTGGTTGCTAAAGTTCCTACTAAAAGTAAAGCCCAATTTTGAAGAGGGGCAAAAATTGCACTGGCTTTACCCGGTCTATGAGGCCACTGAAACTATTTTGTTTAGTACGGATGAGAAAACCTCAACCGCCCCACACATTAGAGACTCTATCGATATCAAAAGAGTAATGATATTGGTGGTAGTGACATTAATTCCTTGTTACATCTTTGGAGCCATTAACGTGGGGTATCAAAATGCTCAGGCTATGGGAATTGTAAGGAGTTGGCTCGAAAATTTATTTTATGGTGGAAAAGTCATTATTCCTATTATTGCAGTTACTTTTATCATTGGAGGATTCTGGGAGTTATTATTCTCAATTGTCAGGAAGCATGAAATTTCAGAAGGGTTTCTAGTTACCTGTGCACTTATTCCGCTGACGATGCCACCCTCAATTCCTCTTTGGCAACTTGCAATTGCAACCACTTTCGGGATTGTAATTGGAAAGGAAATCTTTGGCGGAGTAGGCATGAATATCTTTAACCCAGCATTAACAGCCAGGGCTTTTATATTCTTCTCTTATCCAAGTAAGATTTCCGGTGATGTAGTTTGGCTGATTGGACCAGATGGTTATTCTGGGGCAACCGCATTATCTGTACCCGCTTCAACAAAAAATGCGGATGCTGTTGCATTGCTAGATGGTGTCACACAGTTTGATTATTCATGGATGAATTTAGTGATGGGATGGATACCTGGATCGATAGGTGAGACAAATAAAATTATTATCCTAATAGCGGCAATTGCTCTAATGATAATGAGACTAATATCGTGGAGAGTGATACTAGGCGCGGTAAGCGGATTATTTGCAATGTCTTACATAGGTATGCTTATTGCACCTTATTCTGATAATTCTATGCTATCTATCCCCCCTCATTATCATTTGGTAATGGGCAGTTTTGCCTTTGGCATTACTTTTATGGCTACTGAGCCGGTTACCGGATCTCACACGGATACGGGAAGACTAATCTATGGATTTTTAATTGGTGTTTTAACTGTGATTATAAGATCAATTAATCCTGCTTATCCAGAAGGCGTAATGTTAGCAATATTATTAATGAATGCGTTCGCCTCATTGATAGATTATTTTGTGGTCAGAGCTAATATCTCAAATAGGATGGCTCGATATGCGCGGTGATACCTATACAATTATTTTTACATCAATAGTAACAATAATCCTAGGCCTAGTGATCTCTGTCATAGCGGATAGTTTGCGAAGTAAACAAGAGATCAATGAAGAGCTAGATATTAAGAAAAACATTTTATCTGTGCTAGGTTACAGCCAGCCAGGAGGCCAGTGGACAAAGGATACGGTTCAGTCTATTTATGATAGCAGTGTTAAAGAAATTTATATTAATAGCAAAGGTAGTCAAGTAGAACAAACTGTAGAGCAAAATGACAAAACGCTTAAGATTTACCAGAGTATGAATAATGGTCTTATCTCCGGATATGCAATTCCAATATCAGGCAAAGGCTTATGGGGAACAATGTATGGATACTTCGCTATAGAACCTGATGCTGAGACAGTTAAGGGAATTACCTTTTATAAGCACAAAGAAACCCCAGGTCTTGGTGGCGAGGTAGATAAGGACTGGTTCAAAAATAATTTTGTAGGTAAAAAATTAACTGATAATAGTGGTGATTTAGTTAGCATAGAGGTTATTAAGGGCTATGTAACTAAGAGTACTCCAAATAGTAATCATAAAGTAGATGGTATATCTGGTGCGACAGTTACAGGTAAGGGTATTACAAATTTCTTAAAAAAAGATTTACAAAAATATGAGCCATATTTTGCAAAACTTAGAAAGCTGAATCAAATTGATTCTTTTTAGCAATAAAAATAAAAAGATCATCAAAGATCCTCTAATGGGAGAAAATCCAATATCTATTCATGTCTTAGGTATTTGCTCTGCTCTAGCTATCACTACAAAAATTGATACGGCTATTGTCATGACGCTGGCAGTTGTGGCTGTGCTTTCTATATCAAACACGATTATTTCTTTATTGAGAAACAATATACCAAACAAAGTACGAATCATAATACAAATGAGTGTTATCGCTTCTCTTGTAATTGTCACCGATCAGGTTTTAAAAGCTTACATGTATGATATGAGTAAATTGCTGGGCGTTTTCCTTGGTTTGATTATTACAAACTGTATTGTGCTTGGAAGAGCAGAGGCTTTTGCAATGCAAAATTCTCCCGGGAAGTCATTCCTAGATGGTATGGGCAATGGGCTAGGCTATGGTGCTATCTTAATTTCGGTTGCATTCTTTAGAGAGCTTTTTGGTTTCGGTTCAATTTATGGTGGGCAAATAATTACTGACCAAGCATACCTTGGTGGATATGAAAATAATGGTCTAATGATTTTATCTCCGGGTGCATTTTTTATTTTAGGTTTAATTGTTTGGGCGCACAGACACTTTACGAAAGTCATAGATAAAGATTAAAAATGCAGCATTATGTAAATATTATAATTAACTCTGTTTTCATTGAAAATATTTTATTGGTTTATTTTCTTGGAATGTGTTCATTCCTCTCAATATCCAAAAAAGTTGAAACGTCTATTGGATTGGGTTTGGCTGTTATTTTTGTATTATCTATAACGGCCCCTGCAAACTGGGCTATTAATGAATATCTTCTTGCTGAAGGTGCCTTGGATTGGGCTGGACTAGAGGAACTCAACCTCGATTTTTTACAGTATATTGTTTTCATATCTGTAATCGCTGCAATGGTGCAACTTGTTGAAATGCTGATGGACAGGTTTGCTCCAGTGCTTTATGTGAACCTTGGAATTTTTCTGCCACTGATAACAGTGAACTGCGCTATTCTTGGTACGTCACTGTTTCTTGTTGAAAGAGATTACAACCTTTTAGAGTCAACGGTATATGGTTTTGGCTCAGGATTAGGATTCTTTTTAGCGATCATATCTCTGGCAACAATACGAAAAAGAATGAGATACTCTAATGTTCCACCAACACTAAGAGGGGTTGGGATGAGTATGCTTTTGACAGGCCTTATTTCAATGGCATTTTTAGGCTTTTCTGGGATTAGTCTTTAGGAGTTCACTGAATTATATGGAATTTATAATCACAAGTATAATCGTATTCACAACTATCACAACATTTTTGGTTATGCTGTTGAATATAGCAGAAAAAAAACTGCTTCCTCAGGGTAATGTTTCAATATTAATCAATGATGAACCTGATAATGCAATTAGTGTTGGCACTGGGGGAACACTACTTGGCGCTTTAAGCGGACAAAAAGTATTCTTACCCTCTGCCTGTGGAGGTGGTGGTACCTGTGCGATGTGCAAATGTCAAATATTTGAAGGTGGAGGCGATATTTTACCGACAGAGACTAGTCATGTTAGCAGGTCGGAGGCTAAGGAAAACTGGAGATTAGCTTGCCAGGTTAAGGTAAAGCAAGATATGAAGATTCACGTACCAGATGAGGTTTTCAGTGTTAGAAAGTGGGACTGTACGGTTAAGTCAAATACAGATGTGGCAACATTCATTAGAGAATTTGTGATTGAGCTGCCGCCTGGAGAAAATTTAGATTTTAAAGCTGGAGGCTACATCCAGATAGATATCCCTGAATATCACAATCTTTCTTTTAAAAATTTCGATATCAATCAACAGTATCACCCAGACTGGGACAAGTTTAATATCTGGGGTCTTATGGCGCATAATGAAGAGCCTGACTTTCGCGCTTTCTCAATGGCAAACCATCCAGCTGAAGGAAATAAGGTCATGCTGAATGTGCGAATTGCTACGCCTCCTCCGCCTCTTTGGAATGATGTTCCACCTGGAATTGCATCATCATACATTTATAGTTTAAAGCCTGGCGACCCTGTTAGTATTTCTGGGCCTTATGGTGAGTTTTTTATCAAAGATACTGATAGGGAAATGGTTTACATTGGTGGTGGTGCAGGCATGGCCCCTATGCGTTCACATTTATTTCATTTGTTCCATACTTTAAAAACAGGACGAAAAGTTTCTTTCTGGTATGGCGCTAGGTCGCTAAAAGAAATGTTTTATGATGACGAGTTTAAAAATATTGCTAATGAGTTTTCTAATTTTAGTTATCATGTTGCCTTGTCCGAGCCATTTCCTGAGGACAACTGGACCGGTCCGACTGGTTTTATACATCAGGTTACTCATGATAACTATTTAAGTGATCATACAGATCCAACAGAAATAGAATACTATATGTGTGGCCCCCCGCCAATGATTAAAGCGGCTGAAGATATGCTTGATAGTCTTGGCGTTGAAAAAGAAATGATAGCATTTGATAGTTTTGGTTAGATCCAAAATCATAAACCCATTAATAAAAGCCCAATTATTATTGGGCTTTTTGTTTTTATTTATTTCATGTCAGGGCACTTACCAGAAGTATATTATCTCTGGGCAAACGATGGGTACGACATATATAGTTAAGCTAGTATTTATTAATGCTGATGAGAAAAAATTGCGAATAGAACAGTCTTTAGATTCAATCCTAGCGAACTTTAATCAACAAATGTCTACCTGGATTAACGACAGTGAGATTTCTATATTTAATAACGGCCTGTCTACTGATCTATACAAGGCTTCTGATGAATTTTTTTATGTTCTTGAGCAAGGAAAAAAGATTAATGAGGAAACAAATGGTGCGTTTGATTACACGATATTTCCTATTGCCGAATTTTGGGGTTTCGGGCCCGGTGTAAATCAAAAAAAAGAAAACCTAAAAAAACCAGATATAGAAAATATTTTAAGCTATGTTGGTACAAATAAGATTCAATTGGAATATCCTTACGTAAAAAAGTTGCATCCCAAAGTTCAGCTAGATCTAAATGCAATTGCAAAAGGATATGCTGTTGACTTAATACATGATTGGTTAGTGTCTATTGGTTATTCTAATATTTTTGTTGAGATTGGTGGTGAAATAAGATGTAAAGGTTTAAACATGCGTAGAGAGCCATGGACGATAGGGATAGATATGCCAAATAAAGAATCCTTACCAGGCCAAAAACTATATACAACCTTACAATTAAATAATGAAGCTTTAGCAACCTCAGGAAACTATAGAAATTATAGATCTAAAGATGGTAGGATTATCAATCATAGCCTAAATCCAATTTCTGGTTTGCCTGTAGAAACGGATATTGCTTCAGTTAGTGTTAAATCAAATGATTGTCTCACAGCCGATGCCTGGGCGACTGCTTTAATGGTTTTGTCATATCAAGAAGGTAATAAAAAAGTAGAGCAAAATAACGCTATTGATGCCCTGTGGATTGTGTCAAATGAGGGTGGAGGTTTTGAGCATTACAGCTCTAGCGGGTTTATTAAATAGAGACTACTTAAGCGGTATCTATTGTGTCACACTTCTGCGGGTCACCTCCACAGATTGTGCAGCTCTCATCCGCGCCAATTCCTCCGCAACTACCTTGGATAGGTTTATTGTCAAATATTACGCCAATTGATAATCCGAATATTGCTATTCCGAGTATTAATATTGTTATATATACTGTCACTATATCTTAATTTACGATAGCATCGCTATTACTTATTATAAAGATAATTGTGTAAATTTGAAGTTAATTATAATTATTCGATAAAGGTGTATTCAATGCATAGAAAACTTATGGGAATATTATTTTTTTTATTGCCTATTATTTGTTTCGGGACCGGAGGTGACCATGGTCACCTACCGCACCTAGATGGGAGTGTAGACAATATGGGTATTATCTGGGTGGTTCCATTTGCCGGAATATTATTGTCTATTGCTATTTTTCCATTAGTGCTCCCTGATTTTTGGCACCATAACTTTGGAAAAATATCATTATTTTGGGCAACTATTTTGATAATTCCCTTTTTGATTAAAGAAGGAGTTACGGTAACGGTCTATGAACTACTTCATGTAGGGTTGCTCGAGTATATACCATTCATTATCTTATTGCTGGCTCTGTTTACTATATCTGGCGGTGTAAGGCTCACCGGGACTTTGGTAGGTACTCCTATTGTTAATTTACTGATTATTCTAATTGGCACCTTGCTTGCTAGTTGGATGGGAACAACCGGCGCAGCCATGCTCCTTATAAGACCATTAATTAATGCAAATAAACACAGGAAAAACAAGGTGCACATTATTGTATTCTTTATTTTTCTTGTCGCAAACATTGGCGGCTCACTAACTCCCCTTGGTGATCCACCCTTATTCTTGGGATTTTTGAAAGGTGTAGACTTTTTTTGGACCACTAGTGCTATGCTCTTTCCTATGCTAATTATGGCTTCAGCTTTACTCGTTATTTTTTATTTCCTTGATTCATATTATCTTAAAAAAGAAAATGTAATGATTGACACAAGTGGTGAGAAAATTAAACTAGGGATAGAGGGGACTATAAATCTTGTTTTCATAGCCGGGGTCATCGGTGCTGTTCTTATTAGCGGGTTTTGGAAGCCTCATATCAGTTTTGATGTATATCACGGTGTCCACCTAGAATTACAAAATATTGCTCGAGATTTTATGCTGCTAGGATTAACATATGCTAGCTGGACATATACCTCACAACAGATTAGAAAAGATAATGAATATACCTGGTTTCCAATTGTTGAAGTCGCAAAACTCTTTGCTGGTATTTTTATTACAATTATACCAGCTATTGCAATTTTAAAAGCAGGAACTAATGGCGCACTAGCAGGTATAATCAACTCTGTCTCTAATGAAAATGGGCCCGTTAATATTATGTATTTCTGGTATACAGGTGTTCTATCAAGCTTCCTTGATAATGCCCCTACCTATCTTGTGTTTTTTAATACTGCTGGAGGAGACCCTATTGTCTTGATGGGAGAAATGAAAAATACTTTATTAGCAATCTCTGCTGGAGCTGTATTTATGGGCGCCAACACCTATATCGGAAACGCACCAAATTTTATGGTAAAATCTATATCTGAATCTTCTGGCATTGAAATGCCTAGTTTTTTTGGATTCTTTTTTAAGTGGTCAATACCAATTTTGTTACCACTGTTTGTGATTGTAAGCTGGATATTTTTTATATGAGGATAACAAAGGTAACAACCAAAACTGGTGATAAAGGAGATACCAGTCTAGGAACAGGCCAAAGGGTTCGGAAAGATCATCCAAGGGTTAACGTGCTTGGTGAGTTAGATCATTTGAACTCTATTATTGGTTGGACCATTAGTTCATGTGAAGATAGTGATCTAATAAAAAACTTAAAAAACATTCAGCAAGATATATTCAATATTAGCGGTGATATTTCTCTTCCAGGCAGTCGATCTGGGCTATTAAAAAAAGAGCGATTATGTACTATAGAAGAGCATATTGATAAAATGACAAAAAACCTTCCGCCACTTAAAGAATTTATTTTGCCTGGCGGGAGTGAGTTTATTTCTAGGCTGCATATTTCTAGAACTAGTTGCAGAAATGCTGAGAGGGCTCTAATCTCAATGTATAATAATGAGAACGTTAATGATTTACATATTAAGTATGTAAACCGTCTGTCAGATTATTTATTTTTATTTGCTCGCCTAGTAAAACATAACGAAGGTGCTAAAGAAGAACATTGGGCACTTGAAAAATGAACTATAATAATATAGCTATTGACTGGGTTGAAGTAGATGCTGTTATAGCATCAGCAAATAAAATCATTCTTACCACTCACGAAAACCCAGATGGTGATGGCCTAGGTTCGGAGGTAGCCTTATTTCATCATCTTGCTGAGTCAGGGAAAGATGTAAAAATCATTAATTGTTCTCCGACGCCAGAGATGTATGATTTTTTAAATATTGATGGTTGCATTGAAACCTTCAATAAAGATGAGCATTCAGAGTGGGTAAAAAATGTTGACCTTGCCATAGTCTTTGATGTAGGTGACATTAAACGTACAAGATCTGTAAAAGATGCGATAGATGAAAATAATATCCCAATAATGAATATTGACCATCATCCTCATCCTGAAAATCATAGTTTTACATACAATATAGTTGACATAAAATCAGCGGCGACAGGATGTATGGTGCGTAGTTATTTAAACACAGCTAGGAAAAAACCACTTACCAAAGAAATATGTGAAGGTATCTATGTTGCTGTTATGACAGATACCGGATGCTTTCGGTATAGCAATACTGATACATTTTGTCATTCAATTGCCATAGAGTGTCTAGAAAAAGGAGTTAACGCAAGCTCGATTTATCAAATTGTATATGAAAATAGTTCAAAAACACGTGTCAGCATTTTAGGTGAAATGATTTCAAATATTGGATATGATATCGATGGAAAATTCGCATGGTCGATTGTCACTGATAGTATGATGAAGAAATACCATGCTGCTAAAAATGATTTAGATGGGTTTGCAGATTTTATACGTTCTATTAAAGGTGTAGAGGTTGCTTTGATTATTTATGAAACGGATATGAATTCTTGTAGAATAAATTTTCGTTCTAGCGGTAGGTTTACTGTTAATAATATTGCTAAATATTTTAATGGAGGTGGCCATGCTTTTGCATCGGGGGCTGTAATAAAAAAACCACTTGATGAGGCAAAAAGGACAGTAATTGAAAAAACCAAAAAAATGATTTTAGACCAGATAAGAGTTGAAAATTGAAGATATTAGTAGCAAAAGATGCCGGATATTGTTTTGGAGTCAGAGATGCAGTTAACCTTGCTCAAAAGAGCGGTCAAGATTATGAAGCGGTTTATATGTTGGGTGATATCGTTCACAATGAAAGCGTCGTAGAAGATTTAAGTAAGGCTGGGTCGATTGTGGTAAATAGTCTTGATGATATTCCAAAAGATAAACCAGTTTTATTTCGTGCGCATGGAACAGACCCTAAGGTGTGGAAAGATGCACAAAAGAAAAAATTAAATATTATTGATGCAACCTGTCCACTAGTTACAGATATCCATGAAGAGATAAAAATCCTTGAATCTGAAAATAGAATAACAATAATCATTGGAGACCATAACCATGATGAGGTTATCGGTATCGCAGCGCAAGTCAAAAATGGTATAATAATATCTAATGTTGAGGAAGCACGTTCTCTGAGAAAAATGAAGAGAGCTGGAGTAGTAAGTCAGTCGACTCAAATGATTGAAAATGTTCAAAATATAATAAATGTTTTAATGGAGAAAGTATATGATCTTAGGTTTGTAAATACTATTTGTTTTCCAACTCGAAGAAATCATGAGCAGATAAAAGAGCTTGCTGGCATATGTGATTTGATGATTGTCATAGGTTCATTTACAAGCGCTAATTCAAAAAGATTGACAAAGCTGTCATTAGCTAGAAATAAAAACTCATACCAGGTTATGGACGAAAATGATATTGATATAAAATGGTTTAATA
>TARA_B110000438_G_scaffold303671_1_pt1 | contig 15111 bp, 14 predicted proteins | sample TARA_B110000438 | Tara Oceans TARA_B110000438 (sample SAMEA4398413) | marine metagenome | biome: Polar Biome; feature: [MES] marine water layer (ENVO:01000295) within the mesopelagic zone...; material: water (ENVO:00002006), including particulate matter (ENVO:01000060) such... | reverse complement strand
TAGGCTCTCCAAGAGCAGCAGGAGCAGCATAAGATTCACCATCATTCATACGGCCTCTCATATAAGGATCAATGGAAAGGTAAAGAACTTTAATGAGAAGTTCTCCTTTTTTTAATTCTGGTACTTCTTCTTCATTCCATTTCCAGCATTCATTCTCAGGCATTCCTTTAGGACGTTTATCCAAAAGCCATTGTTGATTAGTGTAAGTAGTCATTTAATTCTCCAAATTAGTTTTAATTATATTCTTATCTCTCTTTTCAACAAGATAATAAAATTCTTTGTCATCAATTTTCTTCTCTAAGAGTTTATGACCTAAAAAATTACAAAATTTTTCAATATCTCTTTCAGTGCTTGGATCGGTAGCTATAATCTCTATCTTATCTCCATGCTTTGCTTCACTTATAGCTTTATGGAGCAGCATAATTGGCTCAGGACAAATTAAGCCTTTGGCATTTAATTTATTGAGCATCTAAAAATTGGTTAGTAATTTTTCTTACTCTACGGACCATCAGTGATGCAGCAACCAATAAGCCACAACATATTCCTGTCCACATCCCTACCGCCCCCATGGGTTCAATAATTATATCTGTTATAGAAAGTATTACGCCGACCGGCAAACCCACACCCCAATAAGAGATGGCCATAATTTTCATTGGGCCAAAAGTATCTTTATAACCTCTCAAAGCCCCAATAGCACCCATTGCTAAGCCATCTGCAACTTGAAAGAATGCTGCAAACGCCAAGAGTGTCACAGCTAAAGATATAACTTCGGGCTTGCTGTTTAATAAACTGGCCATTAATTCAGCATTTAAGATAATCATCAAGCTCGCAAATAAAGCGCAAAAAGTTGCTAAGCGCAATGAGAAATAAGAACTGTACTTCGCTGCTATCATGTTTTTAGCTCCGACATTATTTCCTACTCTTACCGCAGCAGCATTAGCAATTGACATCGGGATCATAAAAAATAAACCCCCAATGGTTAGGGCAATTCCATTTGCTGCAATAACTTCACTACCAAACCTGCCAAGTATGATGCCAGCTCCGCTAAACATGCTTAGTTCTATAAAATTTCCAAAACCAACTGGAATTCCCCCTTTTAATATTTCTTTAAGAGTATTAAGATTTGGTAGATCAAATTTAGAGAATAATTTTGTAGATTCAAATTCTTTCTTAAACTTAAGATATAAAATTAAAAGAATAAACGAAGTCCAAGTTCCGATCACTGCTGACAGGCCTGCTCCTTTTGCTCCCATCTCAGGAAATCCAAAATTACCGTAAATAAAAGTGTAGTTTCCTATTATTGCTATTATTAGCATTAATACATTCAAAAAGGTTATCGGTAGTGGCCTAGTTGTTCCTTCACACAGAGATCTCAGTGGTTGGCTTAATAAAATAGCCGGTAATGCAAATATGAAATAACTCAAGTATTCTTTAGAATACTTAATAATTTCAGGATCCACTTTTGCTAAAGTTAGGATGATGTGGGCTTGAGATAAAATTAGCATCCCAATTACAACAACGGGTAGGGAAAGCCATACACCCTGTCTTACTAATGGTCCAATTTCTCCAATTTTATTTGCTCCAAAAAGTTGAGCTACCATAGGGGTAATGAAGAACAAAATACCTCCGATTCCTATCATGACTGGAAACCAAAGGTTGCCTGCTAACATGATGCCAGCTTGTACGTCGGTCGAGTAATTTCCAGTTTGTATAACAGAATTGACTTGAATGAATTGCAGAGAAAGCTGAGATAAGAACATGGGTCCTGCCAAAGCTAAAAATTTAGTACCTTCTATTCTTGCTTTTTTAGTGGAAGAAATATTTTCTTGTGTTGCAGGCTGTTCCATAGACCGCGCGTATCTTATCATGTGATCTAAGAAGTTATAGGAGAAATATTATCAGACAAGACAACAGGCCATATTGGATAAAAAGGATAGCTGCAAAGTTTGTAGAATTTTATATAAAAACTTATCTCGCTCCTCAGTTTCAGTCATTAGGAGAAAGACCTACAGTTATGGGAGCACGACATATAGATGTTTTTGGGAAAAGAATCAATATCGGTAAAAGCTCCACTTTAGTTGCTTCGTCAGATGCAAACATCCATCTAACGACATGGAATCTTGGTGATTTTGATGGAGAAATTTTAATTGGTGATTTTTGTTTATTAACCCCCGGCGTGAGAATTGCAGCAGCCTCTAAAATTACAATAGGTGATGGCTGTATGTTTGCTAATAGTTGTTACATTTCAGATGCAGATTGGCATGGTTTATACAATAGAGCCGAACCGGTAGGAAATACCAAGCCCATAGTCCTTGAAGATAATGTATGGGTTGGGGATAGAGCCATTGTTGGGAAGGGAGTTACAATAGGAAAAAATAGTATTGTTGCTGCCGGAGCTGTTGTGGTTAAAGATGTTCCGCCTAATGTAATTGTAGGCGGAAATCCTGCAAAGATAATTAAAGAGCTCGATTCAGAAAAAGATGCATTTACTAGAATCGAGCTTTTTAAAGATCCTCAGGCTTTAGAAGATCTATACGACCATCTTGATCAATATGATCTAAAAAAGAATTCTCTTTTTGGTTGGCTAAAAAGCAAGATTTACCCCAGTCGAACAGATTAAGTAATCCAATTATTTCTTGTTTTTAATATTGTAATTTTATCTTTATTGACATAATATCGAATTCAAGGTGCCTAGAATAAACAGTTTCTTTTTGCCTCTGGTCACTAATAATAAATAAGGACAAAAAATAATGAAAAAATTTTTAATTTCTATAGTTGCATTATCTGCATCATTGATTTTTGCGAATCCAGTGTGGGTTCAGTACGAGATTAAAGTTGATAATCCACAATCTACTTCTAATATAATCAATGCTACAGATAAATTCATGGCATCTAGATTTGTGCAAGAAAATTTTAAGGGCTCTCTCCATTTAAATGCATGGATAGCTAATGGACACAGCGAAGCTACTCATGGCTTTGCAGTTTTACAACCCAGCTTGACTGCGCATACTCAGTGGGTAGCTGCTATGAATCAATCTAAAGAAGGTCAAGAATTTGGATCTGTTCTAAGAGAGAACTCATCGCCCGTATTTCAAAGAATAAATTCCTTTTTAGAAACTTATGGAAGTCCTTCTAATGAAGACACATATTGGGAGGTCCATGAATTCTCTGCAAAACCTTCAGATGTAAATGCTATTGCAAGAGCTACTCAAAAGATGGATCAAGCTATTAAAGCTGATTTTCCTGGCCAATTTGGCTTATCAGCAGTTTCTTTCGGTTCTGGAGAAGTCACGCATCTTTTAACTGTAGGTTTTAGTTCAATCGCTGAACTGGAAGCCTGGGAAGACTCAGTGCCAACAAATAAAGCAGTACAAAAATGGTTAAAAACTTTAGATAGTTTGGTTGAGTGGAAGGGAAGTGATGTTCTCATGAATGCTAAGGTTTATGACTCTGCTTCAGATCTAGAAACATTCGTAACAAAAGACTTTGAGTAATAAAAAGGAAAAAAGGATGAAAATAAAAATAATAATACTGGGATTTTTAATTAGCTTTATGAATCTGACTTTTGCTGATGATCATATAGAAATGAGTGCAATGGAAGGATTGCAATGCAATTTCCAAGAAGGAAAAGATATGGATGATGTTATGAAAGTTATTTCTGAATGGAATAAATTTGGAGATAAGAACTTTGGTGCACCATACTCTGCTTGGATTTTGACCCCCCTTTATAGATCAACAACTGACTATAGCTTCGACTTCATGTTTTTAGGCTTCACTAATAGTTTTGGTGAGCTTGGCAGAGTGCAAGATGACTTTCTAAACGGCGCTAGTAAGATAGCGGCTAAGTGGGAATCAGTAACTGATTGTTCGGGGCAAAGTATGAATCTTAATGTTGAAGCGAGAGCACCAAAAACTCCTTGGGAACTAGGTGGAGTAGGATATACCTCTATTCAATCTTGTTCTTTAAAGGAAGGAAGGGCTGTTGCAGATTTGGAAGAAAATGATAAGGTCTGGAATAAGTATTTGGATGCTGGAGACTTCAAAGGTGGAATTTGGAGATGGTGGCCTGAAACTGGCTCGCCTACATCCATAACTCATGATTATTGGGTGGTAGCAAGTTTTGATTCTGTTGAAGAGTATGGAAATGGTAGAGACTCAATGTACGCTGCTATGATGGCTAATACAAGACCTGAAGAAATTCATAATTGTGATACACCTAGACTCTATCAATCTAGTAATATTAGATTAGCACCAGTAACTGAATAGAACTTAAAATATTATAAAAACGGTCTTACTTCTAGGCCGTTTTTTTTATGTATAATCTGTTACAGAAATAAATATAATGAACTTGAGGTAATAAAAGTTTCAGGAGGCAGAGTTATGAAAAAGGTTAAATCTTTAGATTTAATCAATAAAGACCAGCTAAATGCTATAAGTGAAAAGAAAGACTGGATAAACGTCTTGTCTTTAGCTTGTAACTGGATGGGTATCTTTTTAGGAATCTCTCTGTTTGCTCTTTTTCCTTCTTTTGCAACATGCATTGTAAGTATCGTCATAATTGGAAGCAGGCAATTTGCTTTGGCTGTATTGGGTCACGAAGCGGCGCACAGACTGCTTTTCGCAAATTCAAAAATTAATGACTGGGCTGGTCAATGGCTGTGCTCGTTTCCACTTTTTTTAGATAATCGAATTTACAGACCCTATCACTTAGATCATCATAAGTTTACTGAAAGGAAAGAGGACCCTGATAAAGTTTTGAGCGATCCATTTCCTATAACAAAGAGAAGTTTCTTTAGAAAAGTAGTTAGGGATATAACAGGCTTAACAGGATTGAAACGCTATAGTGCAACAATGTTTTCCATAGCAAAGTCCAAGTCAGACAATGAAAGTTCAAGAGTCTATAAGGTTCTCTATAAATCTAATGGTTTTGTCATAACAAATTTATTAATTTTTCTTTCTATTTCTAGTTTTTTTCATTGGTCACTATTTTTTCTATTATGGTGGTTGCCGGCATGTACTTATTACAGTTTGATCATTAGAATCAGGAATATTGCTGAACACGGTGTAACACCTGGAAACTCTGACTTTGATAACACAAGAACCACAAAGGCAAATTATTTAATAAGATTCTTGATGGTTCCACATTTTGTAAATTACCACTTAGAGCATCATCTTTTTTTAAATTGCCCTTGGTACAATTTACCCAAAGCACATAAAATGCTCATAGAAAATGGTTATGAAGATGAAATGTGCTTAGAAGATTCTTATAAATCTGTTCTTAAGAGAGCAACAAGTGGATAAAAATAATGATTGAAGAGAAAGATAAGTTAGAAAGTTTAACACCAGAAGAATATTACGTTACACAAGATAAAGGCACTGAACCTGCCTTCTCAGGAAAATATGATGGAGTCAAAACTCCTGGAACTTATCATTGTGTTGTTTGCAGTGCAGAATTATTTAGTTCAGAAGCTAAATACGATTCAGGTTCAGGCTGGCCTAGTTTTTGGCAACCGTCGTCAGATAATAACGTTGAAACTGAATCCGATAACACTGCAGGAATGGTTAGAACGGAAGTTCATTGTAGTAAGTGTCAGGCGCATCTTGGCCATGTTTTTCCAGACGGTCCACAACCCACAGGTCAGAGGTATTGCATCAACTCTGTTTCTCTGGATCTGAAGCCTAGCGATGAAGAAGAGGCGTAAGTCTGAACTCAGATAAAGCTGAAATAGGTAACGAAAAGAAATCATTAAAGTTGCTTTTACGAAGTAGCTTGGTAAGTTTCTGGACTTTTGTATCTAGAATATTAGGCTTAGTAAGAGACGTAGTCTTAACAGGACTTCTTGGTGCTGGTGTTGCACTTGATACCTTTGTGGTCATAATGAAAATACCAAGCGTATTTAGAAGGATGTTTGCCGAAGGTGCTTTCAATCAAGCTTTTGTTCCTGTTCTTTCAGAATACAAAGAAACTAAATCAAATCAAGAAGTTAAAGATTTAATCAATAGTACCTTTGGAGCTTTATCCTCAGTTCTTATAGTGGTGACTATTGTTGCTCTCTTAGCGGCCCCTATTTTTGTTATGATATTTGCGCCGGGTTTTTATTTAGAAACTTTAAAAAGAGAGTTGGCGGTCGATATTCTGCAAATAACTTTTCCTTACCTGTTTTTTATTTCTCTTGTTGCTCTTTCAGGAGCAATAATGAATACCTATGGGAGATTCTCTCTTCCTGCATTAACTCCTTTGTTTTATAACTTAATTCTAATTATTGCTGCAGTCTGGGTTGCTCCTTACTATAAAGAAATCCCCATTTATGTAATTGCTTGGGGGGTTTTTTCTGCAGGATGTCTTCAGGTTGCTATTCAAATATATCCTCTTTTTAAAATGAATCTTCTGCCTAGGTTTAAGTTAGACCTTAATAATCCAGGGATGAGAAGGGTCATGCTTTTAATGGTACCAGGTATCATTGCAGGAGGAGTGAGCCAGCTCAATATGTTGGTTGATACTATTCTAGCTTCGCTGCTACCAACAGGCAGTCCAAGCTGGCTTTACGTTTCTGATAGGCTTATGCAATTGCCATTAGGAATATTTGCAATTGCCATAGGAACTGTCATTTTACCTAGGCTTGCTTCTCTTCATAGCTCAGATAATCAGCTTGAATTTTCAAAAACTTTGGATTGGTCTCTCCGTTTAATTTTATTGATAGGTACACCGGCAGCACTTGGATTGGTGGCTTTATCGGAACCCATAATCATGACTCTCTTTGAAAGGGGCGAGTTTGGTGAACTGGATACTCAAAAAACCTCTATGAGCCTTATTGCGCTTGCAGTTGGCTTATTGGCATTCATGTTAATCAAAGTATTGACCCCCGGCTTCTTCGCAAGACAACAGCCAAAAAAACCAGTTATTATAGCTTTGATTTCTATGATAATTAATGGTTTTCTTGCTTGGCTCTTGGGCTTTTATCTAGGTCTTAATCATGTAGGACTAGCCTTGGCTAGTTCTTTGTCTGCTTTCTTTACCGTTTTTGCTTTACTTTTTTATCTTAAGAAAGAAAATATTTATAATGCTGAGAAAGGATGGTTTTTATTTTTAATTAGATTATTAATTGCATGCCTTTTGCTCTACCTTTGTATTGATTTCTTCAATCAAGAAATAAGCACATGGAGATCAATGAAGGGTGTTTCTAGATTCTTAAATCTAGCAATTTTAATTGGCTTCGGTATGTTAGCTTATTTAAGCACCTTATGGACACTGGGATTAAGACAAAACGATTTTAAGCATTAAGAGACATGTATCTAATAAGAGGAATACAAAATATTGACCTATTTAAATCTCGTTATCCAGAAGAAGATTTAATAGCAACGATAGGTAATTTTGATGGGTTGCATCTTGGTCATCAAAATATTTTAGAAAGCATGGATTTGGAAGCACAAGAAAATGGCTGGAAGAAGTTGGTAATTTTTACAGAACCTCACGCAAGAGAATATTTTGCTCAATCTTCAAATGAACCTTCTGCCCAACCTCCAAGAATCTTTCCTTGGTCAGAAAAAGTAAAGAAGTTAAGGGAGATCGGGATAGATTTTGCTTTTTTTTTAAACTTTAATACACAGTTAAGATCAATGACCCCTGATAGATTTTTAGAGGAAGTCTTGCTTAGACTGGGTATAAAAAAAATAGTCATAGGAGATGATTTTAGGTTCGGTGCAAATAGGGAAGGAGACTTCCAATATTTAAAAGAATGGGGTGAAGTTCACAATATTCTAGTTGTAAATACGGAAACTTATGAAATCGATGGAAAAAGAGTTAGCAGTACAAGAATTCGGCAAGCATTAACTGAAAATAAATTTAAAGAAGCTGAAGTGCTCTTAGGAAGGCCTTATACTTTTTCTGGTAAGGTTGTCTATGGTCAGCAGCTAGGAACTCAACTTGGAGTCCCTACGGCCAATCTATGGTTACCCAAAAATAAACTTCCTTTTTCTGGAGTCTATGTTGTAAAGGCAACGCTTGATGGTAAGGAATATGGTGGTATTGCCAATATGGGTATTAGACCTACAGTAGGCGGCGATAAACCTGTATTAGAAGTTCATATGTTGGAATTCTCAGGAAATATTTATGGAAAACGTCTCGTTGTTCAATTTTGTCAAAAAGTTAGGGAAGAAAAGAAGTTTAATGGTCTTGAAGAGTTAAAAATGCAGATATTTCAAGATATTTCAACAGCTAGAGCATATTTCAGTTAAAGTTCTCCAAAATTACTATGACAGACTATAAAGACACATTAAACCTACCAAAGACTGAATTAGCCATGAAAGCTAATCTACCAAATCGTGAGCCAAAAATGCTCGAATATTGGAACAATATTGATCTTAATAAAAAGATAAGAGAATCTCGTTTGGGTAGAGAAAAATTTATTCTTCATGATGGACCTCCTTATGCTAATGGTGAAATACACATAGGCCACTCTGTTAATAAAGTTTTGAAGGACATCGTGATCAAGTCTCAGACTTTGAATGGTAAATACGCGCCCTATACCCCTGGTTGGGACTGTCATGGTTTACCTATTGAACTGAATGTTGAAAAGAAAAAAGGGAAGGTGGGTCAAAAAATATCTGCTGAAGACTTTAGAGAAGCTTGTCGAATCTATGCAAAAAAACAAATAGAGATTCAGAAAAAAGATTTTAGAAGACTTGGAGTGATTGGTAATTGGGATAATCCCTACGTAACAATGGATTATAAATTTGAAGCAGGAATCATTAGAGCCTTGGGATCAATTGTAAAAAAAGGCTATATACAAAGAGGTGAGAAGCCGGTTCACTGGTGTGTAGATTGCGCGTCAGCTCTAGCAGAAGCAGAAGTTGAATACAAAGATAAAACTTCTTTATCTATCGACTTTGCTTTTCCGGTTGAAAAAGAATTATTAGAAGGTGTTTTCTCAATTAAAATAGAACATCCTTCTTTTGTGGCGAGTTGGACCACTACGCCTTGGACGTTGCCAGGAAATTTAGCACTCACTGTTAATGAAAACTTTGAATATTCCTTAGTTCAAGTTTCTGATAATGGAATTAAGAACTTAATTCTTGGTAAAGATTTAATAGAACAAACCATGGAAAGAATAGGTGTTAAAGATTACACAATTTTAGCTACTTGTCTCGGTTCTGATTTAAAAGGAATTAAAGCAAAACACCCTTATTTGAAAAGGGATTCTGTGATTATTACAGGAGATCACGTAACGACTGAAGCTGGAACTGGTATTGTTCATACGGCCCCTGGACACGGATTGGAAGACTATGCAGTATCAAAAGAAAATAATCTAGGTGTTTTGAGTCCAGTAAAAGCAAATGGAGTTTTTCAAGAAGATGTTGAGCATTTCGCAGGGATGTTTGTTTTTAAAGCTAATGAAGAAGTGGTAAAAATCTTAGATACAAACAATACATTATTGGCTCAGGCTAATTATGAACATAGCTATCCACATTGTTGGAGGCATAAAACCCCACTTATGTTCCGAGCCACACCTCAATGGTTCATAGGAATGGAGAATCAAGGGCTATTAGAAAAAGCTCAAAAAAGTATAGAAGAAGTTCATTGGGAGCCTTCGTGGGGAAAATCAAGAATGGCAGGTATGTTAGAAAGTAGACCTGATTGGTGTATTTCAAGACAAAGAACTTGGGGCGTTCCTATTCCCTTATTGGTTCATGGTGAAACTGGAGATTTACATCCTGATACCAATATCTTGATAGAAAAGGTAGCCTCAATGGTTGAATCAGAAGGAATTGACGCATGGCATAATCTTAATGTTTCAGATCTGATTGATGATGCAAATCAATACGAAAAGATTACGGATTGTTTGGATGTTTGGTTTGATTCTGGCGTAACTCATGCTTGTGTATTAAACGATGAGGAACTTCAATTTCCTGCTGATCTCTACTTGGAAGGTTCTGATCAACACAGGGGGTGGTTTCAGTCTTCTTTATTAACCAGTATAGCTATTAATGACAAACCTCCATACAAAACTGTTCTTACTCACGGCTTTGTTGTTGATGCAGATGGAAAGAAGATGTCAAAATCTATTGGTAATGTAATCTCTCCGCAAAAAGTATGGGATTCAATGGGTGCTGATGTTCTGCGTGCCTGGATAGCCTCTACTGATTATAAAAATGAAATTGTTATTTCAGATGATACCCTGAACCGAGCTTCTGACTCATATAGAAGAGTTAGAAACACAATCAGATTCCTCTTGGGAAATATACACGACTATGATCATGAAAAGCATTCACTACCAGAGGAAAAACTTACAGAGCTAGACAAGTGGATGATACAGAGAGCTAAAATCCTCCAACTTTCTATTGTGGAGGATTATGATAATTTTCAATTCCATCAAGCTTTCAAGAAAATACATAATTTTTGTGCAAACGATTTGGGCGGTTTCTATCTAGACATTCTTAAGGATAGGCTTTACACGAGTAAGACAGAATCAGATGCAAGGCGCTCTTCTCAAACTGCCCTTTTTCATATTACCGAAGCTCTCTTAAGATGGATTGCGCCAGTCTTAGTTTTTACAGCAGAAGAAGCTTGGCAGCTGCACAATCCAAAAGGAGATTCAGTGCACCTCTTAGAATGGTATTCGGATTGGACTGATTGTGAATCTTCAATTCCAAATACTGAATGGGAATTGCTTTTAGAAATTCGTTCTGAAATTAACAAACACCTTGAAGCTTCAAGAAATTCAGACGTGATTGGATCTGCGCTTGAAGCAGAAGTAGATGTTTTTTGCAGCAGCGAAATTAAAAAGGTCCTTTTAAAGTTTGAAAATGAACTTCGTTTTGTATTTATCACTTCTGAAGTAAAGGTTTTTGATATAGAGAAAAAAGGCGAGCAGACTGAGATAAAAGGGCTCAGAGTGTCTATAAGAAAAACCGATCATAAAAAATGCGACCGTTGTTGGCATAGTCGTCCTGATGTCGGTGCTTCAAAATTACATGAATCGCTTTGTAAAAGGTGTATAGAGAATGTCGATGGTGATGGAGAGAAAAGAAATTACGCTTAAGCCATGACCTCACTAAGGATATTCTTTCTTGTTTCATTACTAGTTGCCCTTGACCAGATTAGTAAATATTGGATAACTTCAAATTTGTATTTAGGTTCATCTTTAGAAGTTCTACCCTTTCTAAACTTTACTCTGATTTTTAATACTGGTGTCGCTTTCAGTATGTTTGATGACGGAGGTTCTTTAGGTAGATGGACTCTAGTGGCTGTAACCTTTATTGCTATAACTTATGTAGCTTACGTTTTGTATAAGGAAAAGGAATTGCATATCTTGGAGACATTGCCTCTAACCATGATCTTATCGGGTGGTCTAGGGAACCTTGTAGACAGAGTTTTACTTGGGCATGTGATAGATTTTATACACGTATTTTATGCAGGTTACTCTTTCTATGTTTTTAATTTAGCTGATTCATTCATAACGATAGGTGTGGTAATTTATATCTATTATTTAATTTTTCTTGATAAAAAAAGAAGCACATGAAGATTTTATTAGCTAATACCAGAGGTTTCTGCGCCGGTGTTGATAGGGCAATTGAAATAGTACGCAAGGTTTTAGATAACAATGGAGCACCTGTTTACGTCAAGCATGAAGTTGTTCACAACAAAACTGTAGTAGATGAACTCAAGTCTCTCGGTGCTGTCTTCATTGAAGAAATTGAAGATGTGCCAGAAGGAGAGGTTGTTATTTATAGTGCTCATGGAGTATCTAAAGCAGTCCAGAAAGACTCTTTGAATAAGAACTTAGAAATTTTTGATGCTACATGCCCCTTAGTGAGTAAAGTGCATGCAGAAGTACATACATATGCAAAACAAGGTTTTGATTGCATTTTAATAGGACATGATAAGCATCCAGAAGTTGAAGGCACCATGGGTCAATTCGATACTTCAATGGGTGGAAAAATTCATTTAATCGAATCAGTTGAAGATGTTAAATCTTTGACTGTTAAGGACGATGCAAAGGTTGCTTATGTGACTCAAACTACATTATCTATAGATGATACTCAACAAGTCATGAAGGCTCTAAGAAGCCGTTTTCCAAAAATATCTGGACCTCGTAATGATGATATCTGTTACGCCACTCAAAACAGACAAGATTCGGTAAAGCAGTTGTCCCTTCAGTGTGACTTAGTTCTAGTAGTTGGATCAATTAATAGCTCAAATTCAAATCGACTCAGAGAAATAGCTGAGAGGTCTGGGGTCGAGTCTTACCTTATTGATACTTGTGAAGATCTTGATCCATCTTGGGTCAAAGGCAAGCTATCAATTGGTATAACTTCTGGAGCATCTGCACCAGAGCATTTGGTAGAAGAGTTAATTGAGATTTTGAAAAGCCAATACGGTGGGACCATCGAAGGCCGGGAAGATAGATTTAATGAAGGTATATCGTTCAGACTACCAAAAGGCCTGAGATGAGTAAATTCTCCATTAAGAACCATAAGTTAGAGCAGGCTGAATACATAGAATCTACAAACTGCTCCGACAGACCAGATTCAAATGATATATCCTTATTAGTTGTTCATAATATAAGTCTTCCGCCAGGAAAATATGGGGGAGGTCATGTAATTCATTTTTTTCAAAATAATCTAGATGTATCCTTACATACCTATTTTGAAGAAATCTCTAATCTAAAGGTATCAAGTCATTTATTCATAGATAGAAAAGGTTTTGTAATTCAGTTCGTACCATTTAATAAAAATGCTTGGCATGCTGGCGTTTCTAATTTTAAAGGAAGAGAAAACTGCAATGACTTTTCTATAGGAATTGAAATGGAGGGAGTGGATGATGATATTTATACTGACGACCAATATGAAAGTCTTTGCTCTATTACTTCCTGTTTGATGAATGTTTACCCAAAAATAACTTCAGAGAACTTAGTGGGTCATTGCGATGTGGCTCCTTCAAGAAAGACAGATCCAGGAGAGTGTTTTGATTGGGATCGTTACAAAGAAAATCTTTAAAGGTTATTATTGAGACCAGGTAACTTCCTTTTCTCCTGAATCGATATTAATTTTTCTTGCAAAAACAAAAAGAAAATCAGACAGTCTATTAACGTAAGCTAGACTTTCTAGGTCAACAGGCTCTTTTTCCTTTGCTTTTACCATTGCTCTTTCCGCTCTCCTGCAGACTGCTCTGGCTATTTGTGCATAGGATGAGTTTTTATGGCCGCCTGGAAGTACAAAATTTTCTAGAGCCGGTAAATCTTTATTTATAGAATCTATTAATTTTTCTAAGTTTTTAGTATGAGTCTTATTCAAAGTGATTTTGGATCTCATGGTCATAGAGCCTCCGATATCAAATAGACAATTCTGTATCTTTTTTAAAGACAATCTCTCTTCATCAGTTACATCTATTGAAGCAAGAAGTCCTATCCAAGAATTCAACTCATCAACTTCACCGATTGCATTAATCAAGTCACTTGATTTTTTCATTCTTGATCCATCAGCCATACCGGTAGAGCCATCATCGCCAGTCTTTGTTGTAACTTTTGTTATACGTTTAGCCAAATTATTACCTTAATTTATAGTTGAATTTTAACCAAAAAGACCTGTCTTGATTTAAATAATAGCTATTAGAAGAAGCAGCAGTAAAATAATCTTTGTCCATTAAGTTCTCTATCTTAAAGGATGCCACTAATGTTTCACTCACTTCTTTACGAAATGTCATATTGACTAAACCATATCCTGGTAATTGTAAGTTTCCAAAATCAACTTTTTGATCAAATGCTGAAAAATTAATTCCCATGTTGTAGCCAGATATTTCTTTTAAAATATTAATGCTAACAGAATTTTTAGATCTTCTTAGTAGCTTATTACCATCTTGATCTTTAGGATTTTGTGTTCGAACTATCAGATTCCCATCAAAATTAAGACCTAACCAGTTGTACCTTATCTCTACTCCAGAATTTGTAGATCTTTGAATATTTTTTAAGACGTAATCTGCATAATCAAAGTTTATGAGATTAAGTGCGTCATTAACGAAATATACAACACGGAAGGAGTTGATCGAGTTTCTTCTAGTTAAACTGACTTCTCTACTTCTTGATTCTTCAGGTTTCAAATTAAGATTAGAACCAAATCCATAAAGTTCAGAACTATTAGGAGAGCGAAAAGCTTCTCCAGCAGCTAGTTTGACCGACCAAATTTTATTTATGTTTCTTAAGAAACCTAGATTCCATGATAACTGATCACCGTATATCTCATGATTAGAATTTCTTAATGAAGCTATAAATGAATTAGTGTTTGTTGCGTATTCAAAAGTACTAAAGATAGCCTCAGTTTCTAAATTCTTTTTAAATATCGTGCCATAACTTGAATAATCAACTCTTTCATCTTCGAGTACGTATCCTGCAGAATAAGAAACTAGATCTTTATAGGGTCTATGTATTAAGAGTTCATAAGAATTCCTGTTTGTTTTTGTCAAATCAAGAACATTTAAAAAGTTTGGATTATTCTGTTCTATGAAATCTTTTGCTGAATTTAAATTCAGCATCATTAAGAAATTGCTATTCGATTCATAAACAAACTCAGCTGCATTAGCTTCATTTTTATAATCTTGAGAAACAGGGCTTCCAAAAACAAGATATTCAACATTTCCCTTTGAAGACCAAGTTGATAATGCAAGATCAATTCTCTCTTTACTGTAAGTCCAGTCACCTATGAAGCTTTCATTTTCATAACCTCTGTCTATATTTGAGTTACTGAGACTTGGAAATCCTTCTGAATCACGCTCAAGGAAAGTGATATTGTAAGTATTATTACCCGAGCTCAGGGTGCCTTGGAAGAAGTACTTTGAATGACTATCAGGTCCAGCTCCATAACCAATAGTTGCTGAATCCTCTTGAGAATTATTTCTTGTTGAAATATTTATGACTCCCCCAATCGCTTCAGAACCATGAATAGAAGAAAGAGGGCCTGAGCCTATTTCTACATTAGAAACGAGTGCTGTGTCTAAATTATAAATCGATGCTCCACCTGCAGTGGAAGGGTTTATTTTAACGCCATTTATTTTTACCAAAGTATGATTGCTGTTCGAGCCCCTTAAAAATACCGATGCGACCTGACCAGGACCCCCAT
>TARA_B110000438_G_scaffold81419_1_pt1 | contig 15133 bp, 6 predicted proteins | sample TARA_B110000438 | Tara Oceans TARA_B110000438 (sample SAMEA4398413) | marine metagenome | biome: Polar Biome; feature: [MES] marine water layer (ENVO:01000295) within the mesopelagic zone...; material: water (ENVO:00002006), including particulate matter (ENVO:01000060) such as...... | reverse complement strand
TTGAAGATGATATTCATTTAGTGGAATCCGGTGCAACTAGTTTAACAACTTTATCAAGAGAACTAATCTGTCTTTAGTTACAGATGAACCCTTTATAGACCTGCGATAAGCTGGTTATACAATGGTAGACCCAGTTCCTAGTGGTGGTAGACGTTATGTCGTCTTAGCAGTAGTTATTATGCTATTAGCAGCACTGCCATTTTCTCCTTTAGTAGATTTTCAATCTTCACAACACATAGATAAGCAATCTGCAACTAATGATTCTAGTTTACCAACTAAAGATAGCGATAATGATGGGATGCCAGACTGGTGGGAAATTGGTTTTGGATTAAATCCATATGATGCTTTAGATGCTACACTTGATACTGATAGCGATGGTCATGATAGAAATAGAAACGGTGTTCTGGAAGAAGAAGAATATTTTACAAATTTAATGGAATATGAAATGGATTTGGTTGTAGGAAATAGTACAGACCCTACGAATTCCGATACCGATGGGGACGGCATTCCTGATGGTTGGGAAGTTTACTATAATTTTAATCCTCAATTAGCATTAGATGCTGATGATGATAGAGATGAAGATGGATATGATGCGAATAGAGATGGAGACCTTAGTCCTGAAGAGATTCATACCAATCTTGAAGAATTTTTAGCAGGTACCAACCCTTGGGAATTTGATACAGATGGAGATGTTATGTCTGACGGCTGGGAAATATATTATGGATTAAATCCTACAAGTTCTGAAGATTCATGGCTCGATTCTGATTTGGATGGTTGGGATTCGAATTTAGACTTTGATTTAGCATATGAGGAAAGATATTTGAATTATATGGAATTTTTGAATGATACTCATCCGTTTGTCTGGGATTCAGATTCAGATTCAATGCCAGATGGTTGGGAAGTTTATTATGGTTTAGAACCGTTAAGACCAACAGATAATTTTGAAGATAAAGACGGGGATGGTTTACCTAATGTTTATGAATATAATAATAGTCTCGTCAATACAGGATGGGTAGACATCGATAATATATTCACAACACGTCCCGATCTTAACGATACTGACGGTGACACCTTATCAGACAATGATGAATTATTTAATTATTTAACAGATCCAACTAGTAATGACACTGATGGTGACGGAATGCCAGATGGTTGGGAAGTAAAATATGGTTTGAATCCTATCTCACCATTTGATGCAAATGGAGATTTAGATAATGATGGCTGGGATTTTGATAGAAATTCCTTCATATCCAATATTGAAGCATTCACAAATTTGGAAGAATATTTGAATGGCACGATTCCTACAAATAATGATACAGATGGCGATGGTATGCCCGATGGTTGGGAGACTTTCCATGGTCTTAAACCTTTAGATTCTAGTGATTCCAATGATGATTACGATGAAGATGGTTATGATATTAATCGAGATGGATTTACTAGTAGTATTGAAAGTTTTACAAATTTAGAAGAGTTTTGGAATAATACTTCTCCAAGTAATAATGATACTGATTTAGATGGAATGTGGGATGGTTGGGAAGTTTACTATAATTTGAATCCCTTAGATGGATATGATGCAACTGTAGACAATGACTTAGATGGTTTTGATGAGAATTACAATGGAACTTTAGAGGAAGAAGAAGAACATAATAATGTATTAGAGTTCCAGGCTGATACGCATCCATACATTGCAGATACTGATGCTGATGGGATGCTAGATGGCTGGGAATGGAAATATGGCTTAAATCCGTTGAATCCTCTTGATGCCAATGCAGATTCTGATGGTGATGGTTTGATTAACCGTTTGGAATACAATAATACGGCTGCAGGCCCATATGTGGAAGTTGATGGTATTACCTCATCTCATCCAAATAATAATGATACAGACGGTGATGGTTTATCAGATGGTCAAGAAATAAGCATTCATTTAACAGATCCTACTAGTAATGACACAGATGGTGACGGAATGCCAGATGGCTGGGAGGTCAAGTATGGCCTTGATCCTCTTGAACAGGCTGATGCATTGTTAGATACAGATGGTGATAGTTTTGATGCTGATTGGAATGATAATATAACTTCTTTAGAAATATATTCCAATCTATATGAATATTGGAATGGTACGAATCCTATCAATGGAGATACCGATAATGATGGGATGCCAGATGGCTGGGAAGTACATTGGAATTTACAACCTCTAAATTCTAGTGATGCATATGATGATACAGATAATGACACTTTAATCAATTTATATGAATATGATAATTCAAAAGTAGATGGCTATGATGATAATGTTTACAGTTCTGATAACATAACGGGTTCCAATCCTTTACTAAAAGATACTGATAGAGATTTGATTTGGGATGGAGAAGAATGTGTTTTTGGTGAGGATGGGTATGTTACCGATCCTTCAAATCCAGATTCAGATGGTGATGGAATGCCAGACGGTTGGGAAATGATGTATGATTTAGATCCTTTTGATTCATCTGATGGCGAGTTAGACTTAGACGATGATGGCTGGGATTTCAATCGTAATGGAACCATTGAGGAATGGGAGAAATTCACTAACTATGAAGAGTACTTGAATGGTACTGATCCTACAAAAAATGATACCGATGGTGATGGAATGCCAGACGGTTGGGAAGGTTATTATGGCCTCAATCCAAATTCAGCAGATGATCGAGATTGGGATACCGATTCAGATGGTTATGATTCAGATTCAGATGGAGAGTTGTCACCAGATGAAAAATTAACAAATTTTGAAGAATTTCTATTAAATACAAATCCTGTCAAAGCAGATACAGATGGCGATAACTGTACAGATGGTTGGGAAATTTATTGGAATGATAATAAACCAGCCAATGAAACTCGAACTTTGAATCCTTTAGATGCAGTTGATGGTTTTTTAGATTATGATGAGGATGGATGGGAGGATTGGGAAGGAGTTTGGCATAATTTTCCTAATTGGAGAGAAGAAGAGGCTAAAACAAATCCCTGGAATCCAGATACGGATGGTGATGGCATGAGCGACGGCTTTGAGGCTGATAATTGATGTTCAATTCTTTCCAAAAAATATTTGGCATACCTTTATGTATTAAGTTCAGAGATTCTTACGAGTGGGAGGAGAGATGAAGTTAACGAAATTTTTAGCAGTATTGCTGGTTTTTAGTATGTTACTTTCACCTTTTGCCAGTTTTCCAGTAGAGGCTTCTGATCCAAATGACCCTGATGGAGATGAAGATAATGATTCAGATGGCTATGATTCTAATCGTGATGGAGTGATATCCAATGAAGAGAAATATACGAATTTAGAAGAATATTACAATAATACTAATCCAAACGATGAAGATACTGATGATGGCGGTGCTTGGGATGGTTGGGAAATATACTATGGTTTTAACCCTCGTAATGCATCGGATGATTCGTTAGACAGTGATGCCGATTTTATATCTAATAGTATTGAATTTTATTGGGATTCAGATCCTTTTGACAGTGATACAGATCAGGATGGAATGCCTGATGGATGGGAAGATTTTTATTCAGATAGGCTTCCGGATGGTTGTGGATTGAATCCAACAGTTGGAAGTGATAAATTTGGAGATCCTGATGGGGATGGCTCAGATAATCTTAGAGAATACCAAGAAGGTACGGATCCTTGTGATGAAGATAGTGATGATGATGGAGATCCAGATGGTGAGGACCCTCCTCCACTAGAGCCCGGTGAACCTCCTGGTACAAATCCAGATACTGGAGCTACTGATGGGAATGTCACAATTTATGAAATTTTCGATCCAGTTTTAGGAAGTTTAAAACGTTGGTCCTCTCTAAATGGCTTGTATTATGACAGTGCTAACAGCAATCCATACACTATGTATAATTATGATACTACCAAAACTGAAATATTTCCTACAAATTATGAAGGATATTCACAAATTTTTGAAGGTTGGATTTGGATGGGTATTACAGTTACAGAATCAAGTTACACTATGATTCCTTCAGTATCTCCAGATGCCGAAATAATAGATTATGATTCAAATGCGACTGGAGTTACTATACAATTTTTCAAAGATGGGGCCGATAATTATTATGTTCAGTCTAATCAAGAAGCAATTATTGATTTAAGGTATAGAATGGGTACAAATGGCTCTTATTTCAATAGAGAAATATCGGATGATTTAACTTTGGACGATATGCCTGAAGAAGTCATAATACCAATTACTGGTGAAAGTGAAGTTAAACAGAATGTTAAAGAATTTTTACAATACAGGCATGATAATGGGACTATCGCGAATGAGCCATTGTATTGGTTATGGCCCGAGAATGGAACTCCTGAAACAAATTTAGCATTAATAATTGATAATTTGACTTGGTATTTTTCAGCATTTATTGAGGGTGATGGTGATGTTCCAGATCCTGAATCTCCATGGGATGTTTATCAATCCATTTGTATAAATGGAATTGGTGCTTGTAGGCATAGATCGTTTGGTTTCTTTGTGACTGCTCTTGCTCTTGGCGCTCCAACACGATATATTTCTAATGAAGCACATGCATTTGTTGAAGTTTATGTTCCAGAGGATAATGAAACATTTTCAACAAGTCATTGGATGCGGATTAATTTGGGTGGTACAGGAGGTAGTAATACCTTAGAAAGACCTGATGAAGAAGAAGATGATGGCGATACTTTCAATTTTGACGAAATGGATCCTGATGACATTGATGACATGACTGGTGTTCCAGTTACCATAGTAATCGAAAGTTATTCGCCTACTGAAGTAGACAAAGGAGAAATAATTCGAATCCAAGGACATGTAGAAGATGAAAATGGGACTCGTTTGCCTAGCTTTGAAATTGGATTTGGTATGTGGGATAAAGAACATATTGAACCAGCATTTGAAATTGGTCAAACTTTAACCGATTCTTCGGGTAACTTTGATTATAATATTACTGATTTCTTAGTAGCAACTCCAGGAGAGAATGAAATTTATGCCGCATCTTACAAACAAGGATTTTTAGGAGTAGACGGTCCTGAAGATATTGAAATTTCTTCATCTACTACTTTGATAATAAATGCACCAGAATCAGTAGGAAAAGGACAAGAATTAGTTATATCTGGAAGTCTACTAGATCTCGGAGGAATTCCAGCTGAAGAAGAAACGGTAGAGTTTGAAATTTGGGAATCTCCAAAACATTGGAATTCTAATCGTTGTAATAGAGACACCCGATATAGATGTGATATTGGAACTGCAACAACTGATGAATTTGGTAATTTTGTTTTTAGTTGGACTGTTCCTGAGGATGGACAACCTGATGCAGATGATGGCTATACCATAGAATCAATTTTTACAGGTTCGACTTATCTTTACAGCACTGAAAATACTACAGGTTTAGTTATTCTTGAATCAACTGTTAATCTTACAGCTGAAATCGCACCTTCAAGGGAATATGTTGGAAACAAATTCTGGGTTAATGGAACTGTTGATGATGTAGCAATATCTAATGGTAGCATTAGTATTGAAATGACTGGTTTTGAATTATCTAAATTTAGTGTAACTAACGTTAATTGGACTGCCGAGTTATTAATTCCAACAGACTTTGCAGCTGGAAACTATACCGTAATAGTAACTTTTGATAGCGAAAGTGTAACTTTACCAGATGAAAGAATAAATCTAGATTTTACAGTTCTTGGTACAAGTAATATTATTTTAGACACGGATTCTTTGAAACTAACTAGAGGAGAAAATATAACTTTAGAAGGTGAATTACATGATCACTTAGGTCAACCTTTATCAGAACAGAGTATTAATTTGATATGGAATGATATTGCAATAGCAACAGTAACGACTGAAACAGATGGAGACTTTGTTTATACCTATAATATCCAATCCGATCATGTTTTGGGTAATGTTACTTGGTCTGCAGAATTTATAGGAAATGAGCTCTACTCAGGTTCTTCTGAATCTCAAATATCGGTTATTTTCCAACAAACAGTTTTGTCATTACAATCTGATAATATACATTTTTATTCTGGAGAAAGTATGCTTATTACTGGTAGTTTAGCATTAGATAACGGTACTTTAATTCCAGGAACTTTAGGTCTTTATTTTAATGATGTATATCTAGAGTCATTCCAAACTAACGGAAGCTTTAGTTTTGAGTACATTCCAGATTCAACGTATTTGGATGTCGGACTTCAAAATCTTCAAGTTAAGTATTCCGAAAAAGACTATAATCTTGTAGACACTGCATCGGTTGTTGTGTATTTACACAGACAAGTATTCTTAATTACAGATGAACAAGAGGTTTTGCGCGATACCCCTGTTCAAATCGAAGGTTTCGCTAGAGATGAATCTTCTTTTGGTATTGCAGGTCTTGAACTTTCATTTGTTTGGGGCGATAATACTCTGGATGAAACTTCCACTACTAATTTTGGAGGTTCATATTCGAAAGAGTATTTGATTCCGAATGCTCAATTACTAGGTAAAGTAGTAATTCAAGTGATCTTTGACAATACAACCTCTCCTTTCCATGATAATGCAACTCATGAAGTTGAGTTCACAGTATGGTCAGAAACGGTAATATATCTTCCAGAGATAGAAATAGTTAGAGGTGCACCAGTCTGGTTTAATGGTACTATTTTCGATGATAGAGGTCAACCAGTTGAAGAAATTGAAGTAAATATATTTTGGAATGAAGATTATATCAATAGAATAACTGGAGATTCAAATGGCTCTTTTAGTTTTATTTGTGAAGAAGATTGGGATTGTTCCGAAGCAGATCATCCCGTAGGAATTATACCTGTTGAACTTGACTTTGGTGGGATAGGTTATTATCGTCCATCAAACTTTATTGCTAATTATACAATATGGGGACACACTAATATTTCTATTAGTGATTTTTCAGATGTAGTTATTGCTGGTAATAATGTAACATTTTCAGGATTTATAGAGAATGATTTAGGAGTGCCTTTAGATCGGGAGATTACAGTCCGTTGGGATGGAATAACAAGAACTACTGTAACTTCAATTAACGGTGAATTCTCAGGGACATTTGTACTTCCTCAGAATACTTTAGCAGACAATCATACATTATCAGTCGTTGTGGATGATCAAAATTTCCTACGAGGATCTTCAGACAGTGTGGAAATATTAGTGATGAGAGAGACTGAGGTTACAATACAGTGGCTTGGTGGATTTAGAAATTCAAGTTCAATGATGTCAGGATATCTTCGTGATGTAGTAGGTATTGGCTTACCAGGTCATCAATTAGACGTTTATTTTGATGGTGAATATATTGGGAATATAACCTCAGGGGAATCAGGTATGTTCTCTTATGATATTTTTATTGATGAAAGTACTGAACTTGGTGAACACAATGTAGAAGTAAGATTTATGGGTTCATATTTCTATATTTCATCTAATTCAGATGCCACTTCAGACATTCTCGCCAGAACCTCTTTTAGTTCAGAACCAAAAGAAGTTCTACGTTTACAGGAATTCATCTTGAGTTCTTATTTATTTGATGATTTAGGAGAACCAATGGAAGGCCAAATGATCAATGTTACTTTTGGAAATATAAAGTATCCATTAATTGTAGATTCAAATGGACTTGTTGAAAAGAATTTGACACTCACACCAGATTATGACTTAGGCAATTATATTGCTTATTGGGATTATAGTGGCTATGGTTACTATTTGCCAACAACACACCAACAAGCTGTGACAATTATGGCTTTGACTAGCATTAGTATAGAGTCAGACGCAGATGTTATTGTTGGTGAGACATTTAGTTTTAGCGGAAGAGTAATTGATGATATGAATGAACCATTGAGTACAGAACTCAATTTCTATTTTCACGGTCAGTTCGTTGATACTTTGCTTACAGATGGCGATGGTAAATTCTATTATGAATATCAAGTTCCAACAGATAGTGATGCAGGACCAAACTCAATTTCAGTTCATTATATATCCGAAGGATTTTATCGCGCCTCTTCATCTACTTGGCAATTACAAGTATATCATAATACTAGAATAGTAATGGAAGATTTTGAAGGTATTTTAGACACTACTGTGCCTATCACAGGTTATGCTTATGATAAAGCAGATCGGCCAATAAGTAATCTCAGCATAAGATTAGTATTGGATTCAGGTTTCCCAATAGATGGTGTAACTGATAGTAATGGTCAGTTCACGATACCTATAGCATTGCCATTTGGATTAGAATTAGGTAATCACAATCTAACTGCTACTTTTGCAGGTAATAATTATTACATAAGTAACTTTACAGATTCTAAGATTTATATTAAAGGCGAAACTCAAATATTTTTGGATATGCCTAACAGTTTAGAATATCAGCAATCTTATTCCGGAGAAATAAGTTTGAGTATGTACGATGGAACTCCAGTGTCTGGTGCTTCATTATTAGTTAAACTTGAACCTGAAGGTATGACTTTTATGGTCATTACCGATTTGAATGGAACAGCTAACTTTGATTCCGTTTTCTCAGGCAATATGACTATTCCAATGATTGTAAAGGTAACATATACAGGTAGTGATAATTATGTAGGTAATGAAGTAGAATCTACAATAGTATACAGACCCCCTGTAGAGCAATCTAACTATTCATTTTGGATTGTAATGGCAGCTTCCTTAGTAGGTGCATCTGGAGTTGTTTTGGGATGGAAATGGTATCGTGAAAGACATTTAAGAGAAATTCAAAGAATATTGGAAGCTACAGCTTCAGCATTGGAAGCCAATATGGATTATCGAGACTCAATTGTCTATTCTTACAAGGAAATGTGTAAGATTCTAAATGGTTATGGATACTTAAGGCGTCATTTTGAAACCGTAAGAGAATTTCAGCATGCTTTGCAAGATGCTTTATCTCTTGATCATGATTCGGTAGCTAGACTCACATTACTCTATGAAGAGGCAGACTATACTACAAAAAATTTAGATGATGATCATAGATTGAATGCAGTTTCATCACTTAGGACCGTCATTCAAAGTTTGGATGATTATAGCAAGAAAGAGGAATAGATGCCCATATCTAGCCGTTCAGGTGTAATTTTCTTATTTATTACAATTTTACTTTGTGTTCTTATATTATTTCCAATATTACAATTTGTAGTAGAAAGAGATCCACAACTTTCCGCTTATGATGAAGATTGGAATGATATGTCTTATTTCAGAATGGCTCTTGAAGAACAGGATGAAACTTCATATAATGTGAGTGCTATTTTGTCTAATCCTGCAGTTTTAGACGAGATTAATGATCCTTCTTCTACCTTATTGATAATTGCAGGTACTGAATCTCCCTATTCTAATCTAGAGTTAGAAATTTTGGTCAGGTATATGGAAAATGGCGGTAGTATCCTTGTATTTGGAGATTTTGATTATTCTAATACTGTTGCCGGATTATTTGCTATAGAATATGTTAACGAGCATACACTTTGGGATCAAAATTACCGTGGAAACGTATCTTTAATTGAAACCACGGCATATATTAGGGATTCAGCTGATGGTGATAAATCTTACAGTTTATTATTGAATGAACCTGTTGCGATTAAAGATCTCAACTCAGCTCAAGTTAATTTTTGGAGTTCTGGCTTTGAGGTGCGTCGACAGACTATTATGTCTACTTCAGGTAGTTCTTGGATTGATTCAGATGATGATGGCGCAATTACTCCTGAAGATGAAGCAGCCCCTCCCTCTGGTTTTGCATTAGGGATGCGTTTTGATATGGGTCCTAGAACTGAGTCTCTTGGTTCAGCAGTTTTTATTTCCGACTCTAGTTTACCAATAAATGGAATGTGGGATGAGAATCAAAATGCATTATTCTTAAAGGATTTAGTTAAATCTATGATTGGTTCAGAGGGCATTGTTCTTTTTGATGAATCTAGACATACGCAAGATTCTTTTGGAGCTAGCTTGTTTCAAGCAGCCTTAGGCTTTTATTTTTTATTATCTGGAGATACACTTATTCTTCAAGTAATTCGATTAAATGTATTGGTAGCTGTTATAATCCTTACTATGGCTTTATCTTTACGTCAACCAGAACCACGACGTTGGTATCATATATTTGATATTAGACGCCCTCGTCCTTTCCGTTCATATGGGCATAATCTTGAAAATGGAATATTGGCTTTACAGGGAGTATTTTTAGAACGTATTAGGCTTAAATATCAAATTTATGAGTTTGATGATAAGTCACGAAAAGAGAGATTATCTATTTTACCTGATTTAATTAGGAATTATAATATACCCTTAGATGATGATTTTAAGATGCTTCTTGGTGCACCTACACAGATAAGGCCTAACGACCTTAGAAGTATTGCTAAAAAATTGAGTACGTGGTAATTTGGGCGAAGAAAAAAATAAATCGACATTGGAGTTCTCAATAACTGAGACTGAAAAAGCTGCAAAAACAATAACTGATGAAGTATCAAATGTTGTTTTAGGTAAAGAATCGACTATTGAAATGTTAATGGCCGGTGTTTTAGCAAATGGTAATATATTGTTTGAAGATTTCCCAGGTCTTGCAAAGACCCTGATGTCAAATACATTAGCCGATGTACTAGGTTGTGAGTTTAAACGAATACAGTTTACTCCTGATCTTCTTCCGGCAGACATCACTGGTTCTTATTTTTATGATCCTGAAAAGAATAAGTTTACATTTAGAAAAGGTCCTATATTTTGTAATATTTTATTAGCAGATGAAATTAATCGAGCACCGCCTAAGACACAAGCTGCATTGCTAGAAGCTATGCAAGAAAAACAAATAACTATCGAAGGAACCACTCACAAATTGGCTAGACCATTTATTGTATTAGCTACTCAAAATCCGATTGAGTATGAGGGCACCTATCCTTTACCTGAGGCACAAATGGATCGTTTTTTAATAAAATTGAGTGTGGGTTATCCGGATGAAGAAGTTGAAACTGGTATACTTCAGGGCCGTTCTGATCGTAAACGAGATTCATTCAAAGTTAGTGCCAGAGCAACACCAGAAAAGGTAATTGCAATGCACGATGCTATTGAAGAAGTATATGTCAAGAAAGAAGTAATGAGATATATTGTCGAATTAGTTCAAGCAACTCGTAGAGATCATAGAGTTGCAGTAGGTTCCAGTCCTAGAGGAAGTTTGGGCCTTTTCAAATTATCACGAGCTTTAGCCGTTTTGTCAGGTAGAGATTATGTAGTACCAGATGATGTTAAAAGAGCAGCAATCCCTGTACTTGGTCATAGAGTGATTCTAAAACCAGAAGCACGAATACGAGGTGTTAAGGTTGAAGAAATCTTATCTGAATTACTAATGACTATTGCAGTACCGGCAGTATCAGTGGAATAGTCTAAAAGATGTGGACACGTAAGGCAGTAGTCTACGTTGGTCTTGGAACGACATTAGTTCTTTTTTCTCCATTTATTGATAATCTCCAACTTTTTCTTTTGGGAACTACAATATTAGGATTTGTAGCAGTACACAGTTTGGTTAATACAAGACCTATTGATGTTAAAATAACTCGTAGTTTTGATGCTGAACAAGTTTTTGAAAACAGTCCAGTTACTGTTGATTTAATAATTAAAAATAAGGGACGGTCAGTTGGTTTCTTAGAAATATATGATAATTTACCTTCAGAAGTTGAAGTGGATAGTGGATCAAATCATACTATTATTAGACTTCAAAAAGATGAATTAGTTATCAATAAGTACCATCTGAACTGTAGACTCCGAGGGCAGTTTAGACTTGGTAATCCTAGTCTTAGAATTTATAATCCTTCATTCTTGTTTTATTATGAAGCTGATATTGAATCAAAGTCCAGTCTCGTAGTTTTGCCACAAATGGAACAAATAGATGGCGTTGATTTATCCACAGATTTCCCTAAAATGTATCAGGGTGCAATGCCAATTCGAAGAATAGGTACAAGTGGTGAATTTTATGGTATAAGAGAATATTCACCTGGTGATGATTTTAAGAATATTAATTGGAGAGTTTTTGGAAGAACGCGTAAATTGATGGTTAATCAATTTGAAAGAGAAGATATTTCAGATATAATGCTTGTTTTAGATGCTCGGGAGATTGCTGGAACTGGTACTGTGTTACAAAATCCTTTAAATTATTCATGTAGAGCTATAGCCTCTCTTGTCAGTTATTTTTTGAGAGCACGTAATCGCGTTGGTTTAACCATATATGGAGAAACTGTCAAAGTAATAAATCCAGATACTGGAGAAAGACATTTGTATAGTATTTTGACGGCTTTGGCAGAGGTAAAAGCTAAGGGTTCGTTAGGTTTACATACTATTCTTGGGGATTTACGTAACTTCACTCCCCGTTCACCAGTAATGGTAGTTTCTACTCTTGAGAATGATCCTACAAGTACTGAAGCTCTTAGAGAGATCACAGCTAGAGGTTTTAAACTTACAATAATTGCTCCAGATACTCTAAATTATGATCGTGATTCTAGAATAATATCTCCAACCGTTTATTTTACAGCTTCAGCTTCACTAGATAATAAGATTACAGAAGCTCGTTCACTTGGAGCAAGAGCCATGCGTTGGGATCCTGAAACAGTCTTGTCTACTTCATTAGCAGAGGTAATTCGTTAATGCGAACAACAACAAGTTTGTCAGTTATGCAAGCCATAGCTACATTTTCATTGATGTCTTGTTTAGGTCTTGCATATTTTATTAATCCAATTGATGATTCATTATTCTTCAAGGCTATAAATGCTATGGTTGCAGGTATTTATCAAAAAGAGGTTCTTAGTGAGTTAAATAATTCGATTGTCGCAGGAATGTTATTGGGTCTTTTTACAGGAACTTCTTATGTTTTCTTAAGTATGAATAAGAGAATATATGATTATTTTCTTTTATTTCTTTTCGTTTCTATTATTTTAATATTTTTATCTTCATTTAGAAAATATGATTTATTTCCTTATCATATAACTCAACAATTATTCTTGTGGTTTTGGATTGGCATACCTATAGCAGTAGGTATGGCAGGGATTTGGCAAAATTCTATTGGTAATCAAGTTGTTTCTGCTTTCTTGGTACTAGTAATGCCGATTGGTTTAGCTGGCAATTCAAATGATCAAATTTATCCAATACTTGGCTTCGTCTTTTCTTTTGTTTTATATCTAGAACTAAGTTATGGACATACAAGATATAGTCGTTTAGCTCGTGTAATGTACTTTTCTAAAGAATTTGAAACGGTTTTACATTGGTTTTTAACTACTTTAGTATTCACACTAGCATTGACTACAGCCTTGACCTCTGTAGCCTTCCTCTTCCATGATTTCTTAGGAGGTATACTTCCCTACAGTTTTAGCAATTCGATAGAGTTCAATACAATATATGGACAAGCTTTATCAATTCTTGTATTTTTCATGGTATGGGCGGTATTGCAAACATTGTTCTCACGTGGTTACTTAGCACGTCAAGTTGAAGATTAGTTATTTTAAAGCCCGAAACTTCAAAAACACACATATCTGTATTCACTTGTATGGAATCTCCATCAGTTCTAAAAAATAGTTACAAACATTGGGAAATTACAAAAGATTTAATTGATCAATGTATTGATATTACTCTTAATTTAAGTCAAAGTGGACATCCCGGTGGCTCACGTTCAAAAGTTCACGGAATGCTTATCACACTTCTATCTGGAGCAATGAGGTGGGATATTAGAGATCCAACTAAGCGTTTTGCAGATCGGTTCGTTTTAGTGGCAGGACATGATAATCCAATGGTTTATGCAACATTAGCAGTTCTCAATGAATCATTAAGAATAAAATATGAGCAGACTAAAGATTCAAAATATTTAGTTAAGAATAGTGAGGAATTCCAGCTTATTTGGGAGGATTTATTGACGCTCCGTCAGAATAAAGGATTACCTGGGCACGCAGAAATGGAAGGTAAGACTCTTTTTTTCAAATTTAATACAGGGCCAAGTGGACATGGCTCACCAGCGGCAGCAGGTGCAGCTTTAGCCCATAAATTGGCAGGTACTGATCAGGTAAAGGTTTTTGCTTTTGAAGGTGAAGGTGGACTAAGTACTGGAGTAACTCATGAAACACTCAATTCTTCCTGGGGCCTAGGTCTTGGAAATATAGTATACTATATTGATTGGAATGATTATGGGATCGATAGTCGCCCATTCAGTAACATAGTTAATTCAACTCCTCAAGAGTTATTTGAAACAAGTGGATGGCATGTAGAAGGTACTGAAGATTGTGAAGATTGGGCTTCATTTACAGAAGCTTACTATAATTTACTGGTTACGAATTCTAAATCAGATATCCCTAAAATGGTATTTGCAAAGTCTCGGAAGGGGCGCGGATATCATAAATTTGATGAAAAATCCCATGGGGCACCTCATAAACGTAATTCGGAATTGTTTTGGAAGACCAAAGAAGATTTTTCACAAAAATATGATATTTCATTTAATAATTTTGGCGAGGATGCAGCCTCCACACGTGACGATCAGGTAAAGCAAGCAGCTTCTTATTTTGAATCTATAATTTCAGTCCTTAATAATAATCAAGAATTAGTAGATTATTTAGCAAATAGACTTGTTGAACTAGGAGATTCAGTACCTACTAATCTAGGTAGTTCTAAAATTACTAAATCTAATCCATTGAATGATAAAGCCCTATTTGACTTCCATAATTATCCAAGTGATTTATTTGCTGAAGCAGGTACTAAAGCTCCAAATCGTGTTGGATTTTCTAAAGTAGCTTCTTGGCTTAATTCACATAGTAGAAAGAATCATGGTAGACCTCTCTTTGTTGCAATGTCTGCAGATTTAGCAGACTCTACGAATATATCTGGTTTTTCTAAAGGTAGAGATGGAGTAGATGATTTGGGTATGTATGATAAACATACTAACCCCGATTCTCCATTAATGCCTCAGGGAATTACCGAGTTTGCTAATGCAGGTATGATGGCTGGTTTATCTACAGTAAATTTCAATGAAGATACTTTAGAAGAGTATAATGGTTTTATTGGTTCATTCAGTACATATGGTTCATTTAGTTATTTGAAATATGGAGCTATTCGATTATTCAGTCAATTAGCCCAAGATTCACAAATGAAAGTCGGTAAATTACTATGGGTTGCTGGACACTCTGGACCTGAAACTGCAGAAG
>TARA_B110000438_G_scaffold55957_1_pt1 | contig 15162 bp, 7 predicted proteins | sample TARA_B110000438 | Tara Oceans TARA_B110000438 (sample SAMEA4398413) | marine metagenome | biome: Polar Biome; feature: [MES] marine water layer (ENVO:01000295) within the mesopelagic zone...; material: water (ENVO:00002006), including particulate matter (ENVO:01000060) such as...... | reverse complement strand
CTGAACGTATTTAGAGAAGATGATCGCGGTAGCATAGCCATACTAAACTTCGCAAAAAACTTAGAGAAAGATTTACCCACTTTAATTCAGGCCCTGTTTTTTGCACGCTGGTGTAACAGACAGGAGACCCTCGATAAACTTTCATCAAAAATCATATCTCAGCCCAACGAATTAATTAAAAAACTCAGCACTCTAGACCCTTGGTGTAATGTTACGGCTTACCCTGTTGAACCTATCCACTGGGAGGGGAAACTGTTCTCTCGAATCGATGCAGCCACAATACTTTTTAGAGATATTAAAGAATCTATTACTGATATTATAACCGCAGCACAGGGTAACGTTATCAAAGCGACCAAATCAATAAACGCTTTATTTAAAATGCAAAATGATTTTCCAATTTTTATGGCTGTCATCGATTTGGCCTGGTTTCGTCCTGACATAATTGACCCGGCAAGCCATGTACCTACAGGTATTGGTGCTGTGGCTTACCTTGATCGGCTTCAAATACATTTTGGCTTAGATGATCATCAGAAAACATGTGACCAAATGATTACGCTACAAAAAGATTACTGGCCAGAAGCTAAAAGAGAATTTAAACCCATTGATATTGAATATTTATCCTGTGAGTGCAGGAAATATTATAGTTATGTTAATGGGACAAAACTTTTTGAAGGTAAAAATCAATTCTATCCTAAAGAGATCATGAATAAATAGTAATACCCATTATAGTGTGGCCCGAAGATACGACTTAGTCGAGATTCTCCAAATTAACCTATAAGCGACTTCATATTTGTAAACATTTCACAACTCTAAAAAAATAAAAATTTGGAATGAATATGTGCCTTCTATTTATTAATAAATAGACTTCTATTAGATTGGTTCGACTACAGATAATTCCTAAAATAGTTGCTAGATAAGCCCTCTAATATTTAAATGATTAAATCTATTTTCCTATATGTCGGATGTGCCGTAATTACTTTAATTATGATAGTCCTATCTTTTATTGGGTGTGCTCCCCAATTTGGTTCTAATCCTTCATCAGAGCAGAAAAAACTTTATGAGACCTTTTATAATTACAATGACGGTGGATTTGAGAGTCTTGAGGAAACTCCAATGATGACCGGTGAAGTCTCAACCTGGGATTTTTTTAAAAGTGAGCCAAACAGACAACCATCTCGAGATATTATACCCAAAAAAATAGATCTGTCTTCTTTCATGAAATTGGATGAAGATCAGTACAAATTGTCCTGGCTAGGACATTCTGCATTTATGATCAATCTTTCTAATAAAATTATTCTATTTGATCCAATGCTAGGAAGCCATGCTGCACCCTTACCTCTGCCAAACTTAAAAAGGTATAATGAGACGCTCCCAATAGAACTAGATTCCTTCAAGACCATTGATGCGGTAGTCATAAGTCATGATCACTATGACCACCTCGATTACTACACTATCAAAAAAATCAAAGATAAAGTTAAGGTCTTTATAGTTCCTCATGGAGTAGGAAACCACCTAAGAAGATGGAATGTTGAGGATGAAAAGATCATTGAATTGAATTGGAATGAGAATTATAAATTAGATGATATTGAAATTATGTGTCTTCCCGCAAGGCACTTTTCAGGAAGAGGACCTTTAAATAGGAACAGTACCCTGTGGAGTTCTTGGGCAATCAGATCATCAACTCTAAAAATATATTTTAGTGGAGACAGTGGCTATGGTAAACATTTTAAAGAGATCGGTGACGAACACGGACCATTTGATATATCACTCATTGACTGCGCCCAATATAACCAGGCATGGAAATATTCACATATGTTCCCATCAGAGGCAGTTTTAGCAGCAAAAGATTTAAAAACAAAATTCTTCATGCCAATACACTGGGGAGGGTTTACTCTAGCATTACACCCCTGGGATGAACCAGTCCAAGAATCCATCAAGCTAGCAAAAGAGTCTGGCCTAAAATATTTCACCCCTGAAATAGGAGAGATTATTTCTAAAGAAAAGATCAATGGACCATTTAGCAAGTGGTGGGAAAAATATTAAAGGTAGCTAAATCATAAATTTATTAGTGAAGTCTAGTTAGAACTTCTATTTATTATTGATTATTTTAGAAAAAGGACCTTTCTATACTGGACTTGACCTCTGCTTTCTATTTCCAAAAAGTAACTGCCTGAAGCCATCGGAGTATTTAACTTAACGGGGATACTTATCTCACCTCTATTTAGACCTTTAAAAGATATAGAAAAGACTTCAGCCCCTGTCATAGAAAATAATTTTGTAACAATATCTGTATTAGGTTCTTCAATGAATAGATCAATCTGAAATGATGAATTGAAGGGATTTGGGTAGATACTTTTTAATTTAAATTTAATCGGTAGCGTTATATCATCATCTAGTTCAAGAGATACGTTTGGATCAGCAGGTGATGGGCTCATGAATATCCATTGATCCTCATTACCTACGACCCTTCCAAAAGATATATCCTCGGACTGAGCGGGAAACGTGATCGAATCTAGAATAGTTTCGCCGTCAGGTAAGACCAGCGCTAAGAACTCTCCACTCGATGATAATTTAAAATTCGTGTGGTAGCTACCCTGATCTTGATCTTCATCACACCAGATCAATAGAAAACCCTCAGCTCCTAAAACCACATTGGAATCCGGGAATTGCCACTTAGTTAAATTATCATATTTATCTGTCAAAAAATGGCTAGATAGATCTACTGAGATATCAGAATAGTTCCATAGTTCGACCCAATCGTCAAATTCTCCATTCTCATCCGTGTTTATTGATGCGTTCTTTGCTAGAATTTCATTTATTATGACAGGTTGACTAACTACATTATTGATGACCTCAAATTCCATAAAATCATATACTGGATACCTCTCACTTCCCTCTTCGCTTGTTGCAAATAAATACCAATAATAATTACCAGCCGAATCAGGGATAAAATTTCCTTTCCACATATCCTGATCTTCAATGAGATGACTGAGTGTGTCCGGATCAAATATCATAGGTGTAGAGTTCCAACTTGTTTGTCCTTCTCTGAGAAAAAACAAGTGAAAATATGTTGGCGATCCAAAAATCGATGCACTTATTTCTACCGTATCACCTAGGATATCGATATTTGGTTTTTTCTCTGCCTCGTAAATTATTGGTGGACCTGGTATGAATTCAATCTGTTCATCTAAAGATTCTTTTCTGTTTTGATAAAATTCCATGATCCCTTGTTTGACATGAGAATTTTGAAAATCATAGCCAAAACTATTTGAAAAATCTTCAATCGTAAATCCATAATCCATCGTTCGATATGCATCCTCTTCCACAGCACTATAAAGCTGGTCAATATGACCATTCATATCTGATCCTAGGCTATCAAGGTCAAAATATTGCTCTACGTAAAATTGTAAAAAATGAGACAATAAATTTTTATATCGGTCCTGTGAAAATAAATATTCTGTTAAAGGTCTACCATCATCATCAATGACTGAATATGTGTAAGGATCTATTGTTGACCAATCAATATCAAACCAATCAATGCTATGAGTATTATCATAGTCATAAGGTATCCAATGGATCAGGTCATCTGAAGGGTCATGGTAAAGGTAATAATTGTTCCTTAAAAATCGATAATCATCCCAACCACCAGATAATATGTTGATCGTGAAATATTGCATGGCCTCTTTTATATCTAAGACGAGTTCAAGTGAATCAGGTGTCTGGTTAAGAACCCGAATAAAACGGGCTAACTTTGAATAATCATAATCATCCCTATTTGTTTTTAATTCATACGGTCTTTTATCATCATAGTAGGGAAAATAGTCCTCAGGGTCATCTCCACGATATGTTAGGTCTGCTGGCCATAGACACTTCCATAGATTACCATTATCATTATCAAAGTTTCTGGATAGAAAGGTATCATCAATCTGTTCTACTGAAATATATAGGCCAAAATATTCACCATTGATATATAATTTTGTATGTGCAGCTCTACTGCTGACCATCCCTATACCTTGAAAAATATCCCAACTTAATTTTGATCTAACAATGGAAGGGTCATTATGTTCACCATTAAGATTTAGTTTTTCAACGCCATAAAAATCACGCCCTGAGATAAAATGATTAAAATCAACTTTGAATGATTTTTTTGCAGCAACACGTGAGGTATTACCCCTTAGTCTAAATCCTATGGAATCAATTGTCTCATCAAGATAGGAATTTTGAAAATGAATTGTGGCAAGATGGAGAGAATCACTTTCTACGTTCTCCCCGTTGTAGATCCATTCAAGATCCTCTTCATCGATCGTAATATTGATTATTGCTATCTCTGTGTCATCATAGACCTTCCAGGAATCATCTGCTAAGATGTATCCTGAAAATAAAAAGATAAGGAGAACCCTAGTTCTGTATCGCATAAAAGTAGTGACTCCATGGTTCTGTATTGAAGGTCAATGTTGGTCCATTTTTTTTAAATTCAGTAGATTTAATTAATGATGTTATTTGTTTAGGCTCAAAAGGAAGGGTAACAGGAACAGTCTCTTTATTTGAGCCATTGTTTATAATAACCAAGACAGAATGATCATAGTAGATCTTTAATAAAGCCAGAATAGTGCCTTCATTTTTTAATATTAATTGATCGCCCAACGCTAAAGCCGAGTGTGTGGTTCTTAGCTTGTTCAATTGAGAAAATTGAGATCGTAATTTTTCCTCATTATCGTTAAGATCAAAACGCATCATTCTACGATTCCCGGGGTCTCCTTCACCCATGAGTGCTATCTCTTCTCCATAGTAAATGATCGGGATACCTGGCTGACTTATGTTAAATGCATGAAAATTAGCCAGCTTTAGATATGTAGTCTTATTTTTAATAGCGCTGACCATATTATTAAATGATCGTAAAGTTCCATCATCTCCAATACTTATTTGACCATCAGCATACCCTGCAAACCTTAGCTGGTCATGGCTGCTGGTAATATTGCCCATTTGATGAATCGGACCAAAAGAGATCCTGTTTTTATTTATTACATCTCTTATACTTGAAAAATCTGTGCTCTCAGAGCTAAACAGACCTCTAACATTAAAATATATGCTGAAATTAAATTGAGCATCCAGTTCAGAGGGATTGATGTAAGAGCCAATGAGGTCATCAGATCCAAATGTCTCTCCGATCTGGTATATATTTTTATCTGGGAAATTAGTTTTAATTTTTTTTGTTAATTTTCGCCAGAATGAATGAGGGACATGCTTCACAGCATCCTGACGAAATCCATCTAGATCATACTCCTCCATCCACCAAACTGCATCATCAACGACTGCAGCTGTAGCAGCTGGTGATAATGCATAGTTAAATGAAGGCAAAAAATCATCAAACCATGTAGTAAGACGAGTTTCCCCATCCCACTTTCTAATATTAAGACTACCATCAGGGAGAGTTATGCCTCCAAACCAGTCACTATGGTCTTTATAGTAGGGATGATCTTTATGCACATGATTTGATACAAAATCTAAGAGGATCTTTTTCTCTGATAAATGAGCCGTATTTACTAATGATCTAAATTCTTTATCTGTGCCAAATCTACTTTCAATTTTTCTAGGTTCAACCGGCCAGTAACCATGGTAACCGGTAAAGACCCTGTTGGGCAATACCCATTCTCTCCAACTGCCATCGGCCTGTTCTTGAATCGGTGATATCCAAAAAGTATTAACACCTAGATCATCAAAATAACCATCATCCATTTTTTTTTGAATACCTAACAGATCTCCTCCCATAAAATTTGCGATATCAGGAAGAGCAGGATCGTTTACACGATTATTGATTATCAAGTCTCCATCAAAAAAACGATCGACCATGATATTATAAATCACAGAAAAACTCCAATCATCATTCTCTGTAGATAATGGCTTTCCATTCTTGATAATTGTCTGATTTTCAGGAATAATTTTTCCATTAGAGTCTATTCCAAAAACTCGTAATAGACCACTGTCTATGGATGCGATATCAACTTTTAGCCCACCTCCGATAATAGGATCAACGTCATCCGCATGTAATTGCGTATTATCTATCAGGACAACCCATTCTTGAATTGATATATTTGACTCATATGATATGAGGTCAAAGTGTAGCCATCTACCATCCTGAACAATTTTTATGAGAGCTCCAGGCTCTGGTTTCGACCAACTACTAAGATCGAGTACTGAATTCAATCCACCCATATTATTGGATTCAGACTCTGGATTCAAAGGGTCAGTAACCTCTTGACCATCAACCACGAACTTGTATGCATGCTTAGCAGGATCCATAAAAAGTGTACGGCGAAATCTGTCCCCATTTTTCCCTAAAGGAAAAGCCGTTCTAGACCAGTCATTAAATCCACCCATAACTACAACTTTTTTTGCAGTCTCTGATTCATATTTGAATGTATGTTTTATCATCTTTTCATAATTAATCATTAGCTTGATAGCTTGGCCATCCGCAAGCAGCGAAATAGTTTCAACACCAGGCCGCGATATGGTAGCATCAATAATGAGGATATTCGCATCTAAGCTAATATTGTCTGAGGATACATTATGATGGAGAATTGTATTCTCTTTTCTAAAGTATTTTGATAGATCAAATACTTTTTTTTCACCCATTTTTACATGAATAACTGGTACTGGAAATAGTGGGTCGCTGATAGGTGGATTAGAACATGAGATGAGATACAATAAGGTGAACAAAAAAGTAGCTCTAATAATATTCACTTTATAGATCTAATTCTTTCTAACCAGGATCATTCCAGATGTTGGCGATAGCGATACAGTACCTGAAACATTTCCTATACCGTTGGTATTTATGTTCATACCATTTGCCAAAATGACCCAGTCACCCGATGGGAGATCGGCAGAGATTGTCTTATCTATTTCACCATTAAGATAGACGGCTACCCTATCACGAATTAAAAATCCAAGGCAGTTTTCGGACAAACCCTGAAATTTGAAATCTTTTATTCGTGCATGTCTTAGCTCACCATTAGAACGTCGCACTTTTATTAGTCCTCTGTAATACTCAACGAGTTCTTTATTTTGGACTTTCTCTTCCCAATTCACCCAATTTGTCTCATTATCTTTATTGTATGGATTTCGATCCATTTTTCCAATGTGTATATCTGGAACATCCGTATCTGAGATAACCTGAGAATGAGCCCATTCTTGCCCCTGGTGTATAAGAGGCACGCCCTGGCTTGTTAATAAGATCAGTGCTCCCAGCTTATTTTTCTTTAATATTAGTTCTTTAAGCTCAATATGATTCATCCGATCTTTAATAAGATCATCCTTTTTGTTGAGACCTGTGGACATCCTGAGGTAGTCACTGAAACAATAATCATCATGTACTTCCAAAAAATTTATCGCGTGATCTGGAACTTCGTATACACTACTCTTTCCTTTTATAGAACCTGTAACCATTGCTTGAACATCTTCAAGGTCCTCGCCAGGACGGTAGGTTCCAAATAGGAAACCTTTAGAATCATAATTATGAAGGTCGCCCCTAAAAATATCTCTAAACCTAGCATTAAAAGATCCCCATCCTATTTTTGAAAATTCATTTTCACGATCATTCCATGCTTCACCATATATGATCACATTGGGATTTATCCCCTTTAGCTCATCTATAATGCTCTTTGAAGTTTCGTTAGATAATAGATAGCACTGGTCAAACCTGAAACCATCAATATGGTACTCTGTCATCCAATACTTTAAACTCTCGATTATATATTGACGAGCTGGCTCCCTATCAGTATCAAGTAAATTCCCACAACACTGGCTGATATAGTTCCCTTCATCATCTAGCTTAAAATAAGAGCTCTTATCAATGTATTTTAGCGGATGCCAGTCATAGTTAGAAACATGATTCACCACAACGTCTAAGATAACAGCAATGTCCTTTTGATGGAGGGTCTTGACCAACTGCTTAAATTCATTTATTGATCGTCCATCTGTTCCGTTCCAGGCCCCTAATTCATTCGTTCCATCTGAAGCATAATAGCTCTCTGGGGCAGTATAAAAGGTTGGCATATACCCCCAATGATTACGCTCGTAAGGATTCCAATCATTGATCATACCAGCTGCTTCTTTTTTATATGGGATCTCAACATTTGCAAAATCCCATACTGGGAGTAGTTGCACAGCATTAACGCCCAATGCCTCTAGGTGCTTTACCCCACCGGTCTGATCTTCCTCAATAAACCCAAGATAAGATCCTCTTGAGGTGGCACCTGAAGAAATATGCGCTGTCATATCTCGGACATGAGCCTCATAGATAATAAGATCTCTTGGATGAATATTCTTCCAGGTGTCTCCTTCCCAATTAAACGGATCATTAACCACTAGTGACTTAGCAACATGTCGCCATTTATTCTGAGTAATTGTAGCCCTAGAGTATGGATCAGCAACGATCACGGTATCATTATTCAAGGGCCCTTTCAGTTGGTATCCGTATATTGTACCAGCACCTGAATCTTTGAGAAAGAAAGACCAGTCTCCATTTACTGACCTCTCCATCGGGTAGGGCTTCCCAGACTCATCTTCAGGTTTAGAAAAAATAATTAGATCGACAGTATCAGAGTTGGGTGCAAATACTTTGAATTCGATTCCCTCGGGTCGTAAAAACGCACCATAACTCAGACCGATCTTTTTAATTGGCTGATCGCATGAAACTGCAATTAGCAACATTAGTAATAAAAGGTCTTTACATATTCTTATCAAGATTTGATGACAGTTATTTATTAAAAAAGAAAGAGTTGAGAACTATCTATTTTAAGAAAAGTATTTTTTTATTTGTAATGCTATTATCAGTTTCAAGAGAGACAAGATAAATACCAGAAGATACCTGGTTACCTCTCTGGTCCATGGCATCCCACTTAAGACTTTGGCTATTCTTAGTAAACGGTTCGATGGAAAATGATCTAACTAATCGACCACTAATATCATAGATCAATAGAGAACCTCTAGACTGGTCAGGTACCAATAACTCTATATTGATCTGGCCATTAAAAGGATTAGGATAGAGTTCAATTGTTTGAAATTTATTAGGTACTGAATGAACCTCATTAGACATTAATTGCCAATTGTAATTGGCATATACTATTGCTGTCTTCGCAGGAATAAAATATTCTCCATAGTTTCCATCATTTGTTACGAGGCTATTACCTGGCTCTGTAATATTATACCAGGTACCACTTGATAGAAAAGGGACATTGTAGACGGTCCTGTCATAAGCTGAAAAGTTTGCAATTACTACAACCTGATCATTATTATTGCCTTCGGATTCATCTTTGAATCCATATACGATCACACGTTCAGCCTCATAACGCCAGAGGTCATGAAATGTCCCTCTTGAAAGAGCAGGGTTTCTCTTACGAAAAACGGCCAATCGGGAGTAATGCTCTAAATGAGATTGCCCTATATCTGTTTCCAAAAGAGACCAATCTATGGGACGGTATTGTAGTTTCTCTTCATAGTCTCCATTTCCATTGGAATCTGTCCATCCTGTCTGCAGTCCAAACTCTTGTCCTTGGAAAACCATCGGTATGCCGGAAACTGTAAATAAAATAGTGGCATAAAATTTATCTCTTTTACGTGCATCCTCAATTGAAAAATCATTAAAAACAACCATCTCCTGGATAATAGATTGCTCATCATGGCTTACCATATACTTAACTGCCTCGGTACCATCAGCGTAAGAATTCCCAATGTTGGAATATTCATTTAGACCTGCGACCTGATACATAAAAGTTGTGGCAGAGTTATAATCACTATGGGCATCGCTTAAAAGGATATCATGAAAACTGTCGTGCCAGGCTGATGTTAGACTTGTATTCTGAACAAGCCAAGGATGAGCAGGTAAATGCTCAGCGATCTGATAAATTGACGGATCAATCTCATTCAGAGCGTCTGTCCATGCTGGTATACCATATTCTAGCTGGCTCATATCCCAACCGATCATTCTTGTTGCATCAAATCGAAACCCATCTACTCTATACTCTTCAATCCATATCTTGTTGACCTTATTTATATATTCAATAGTATGTGGATTAAAGTGGTCCCAATCTAGCATCCCCCAAGACCCCTGTGTTTCATTTGGGTTGAGATCAGTCTCCCTTTTGATATAGGGGTTTAGATTGTAATCGGGCTGGATCTCCCAGATTGGACTCGATGATTTAATATGGTTCCAAACCATATCCATTATTACTGCGATACCTCTTGAATGCGCCTCATCTACTAAATTTTTGAAATCTTCGGGAGTACCATAGTTGGACTCAACAGCAGACATAAGAAAAGGGTCATAGCCCCATGAATGAGTACCCGAAAATTCTGTTATAGGCAAAAGCTCGATCGCATTGATACCAGCCGATCGTAGATGGTCAAGCCTGTTTATTATATCCTCAAACTGACCCTGTCCATTACCCTGAGCAGCAAAATCATCCACATGTAGCTCGTAGATAACAAGAGTATCAAGCGCAGGTCGGGTATAGGAGTCAGATTGCCAAATATAATCATCAGCTGTAGAGATACCTCCTGCTCCAATTTCGACCCTCGTCCTTCCATCATTTATTCTACGAGATAGAGGATCAGCTATCCGGCTTCCATTGACAAGTAAATATTCATACTCATACTCACCAGATGAGAGATCTAATTCGACCCACCATATATCCTCTAAATTAGGGTCTTTGTTCATCATGATTGCATCAGACTCATCCCCAGAAGACCCCGGCTCTGTTACAATAACCTGCATTGCAGGTTGAGAAGGAGCAAAAACAGCAAGATAGAGACTACCATCTATCCAATTTGGCCCCATAACAACACCCTCAGGGATAGGTGCTTCAACAATCTCAATATCAGAAATCTGATAGGCCGTATGTATTTCTCCATCAATTGAAACTTCAACCCATACACCATCATAAATCGTTATTGGTGGATCAATATTAACATAAAAAATACCGTCATCATTATAGTGTTCTGTTCCGGACAATGTGTCACCGCTAATTGCATATCGAATAGAATCAAGAGTTCCTGTTGTAAATATTCCTACACTGATACCATCAACCAACCCTTGCTCATTCAAATGTCGAACAGGCTGAAAGAACAGTGGATCTGTTATCTCTAGGATTGAATTATCCCACCCATCATCAGTGGTCTCCGGATTCAGAGGATCAGAAATCCATGAGTGATCAGTTCCTGAAGAGTTATGGTGGAAATGGATCTTATACAAGTAGGTTGTCCCAACTGACAGGTCATAGGTTCTCTCATAGCTATCTGTGGTACTTGAAAATATCATTCTTGAAGATGCATTCGGGCTTATAAGACCATTTGAGTTTGGTCCCCAATTATTCATTTCTCCAGGGACATAGACCCTTAAAAAATCATCATCAGGACGCTCAATATATCTGAATGTGACATCTAGAGAACTACCCAGACTCATCCCAATTACAATGGATAAAACAACTTTCTTCATAGTCTATATTTTCACCTCTTTGGATAAATGCCTAAACCAGAACCAGTATAAGCCGAATGAGAGGAAGACCAAAAGTATCGATAAAGAAACAACATTTGACCACTGTTTTAAAACGATCATCAGACCTGTTAAGAAAAGGACAACCTGCCAAGGGACAGCAAAAAAAGTTGCAATGATATCCCTCTTATTCTCTTCATTAATTTGTTCAAGAATTCTTGCCGGTAATTGATTACGAACAGGGTTCCAAAATCCAAATGGTCGAGTCACACTATAAAAATCTAACAAAACCTTATCATCTGTTGGCTTAGTGAAATAGGTGCCAAGGACACATCCAATCAGACTTGAACCACTCGCGATCATAAAAGAGTAATACTCTGGAATAGGGCCACCAAATGCTTTTGTTAGGACTGCCGCAATCATACCTACACTAGTGCCAATTGCAAAACCATATCCATTAAATCGCCACCAATACCAGCGTATCACTTGAGGGATAAACATTCCTGCACCAATTCCCATAGTTATCCATCCCCATATCTCATTGATATTTGATATAGTTAGACTAAAAAGTAGAGCAAGCGCCACAATAACCAATGACGCAACCCTGCTTTGAAACATAAGATCTTTTTCAGTTGCATCTGGCCTCAAATAAGTTTGGTATAGATCTTTTACCCAGTAAGCAGCGCCCGCATTCACGGTTGAGTCAAAAGTTGACATAGCAGCAGCCATCAGACCCGCGATCAGGAATCCTTTAACTCCAGTGGGGATATAATGTTTAATAACTGTGGGTAATACAAGCTCAGGGTCAGCTATGACGGTTCCAGTTTGGATACCGTGGTAGACCCCAAGCATTGCAAATGAAGCAATTAATGGCCAGCGAAAGGCTAATAGCGACGTCCAAAAGAGGGAAAGGATTCCTGCTTCACGATCACTTTTTGCCGCAAAATACCTTTGCAACATATAGCCACCTGCTCCACTGGATCCTTCAAGAGTAACTTTAAAAAGATAGAACATGATCGCTATCCCAAATAGATTATATATAGCAAAAGAAGAACCCTCCGGCATAGCCATTTCCATTGGAGGTGTTATACGGGTCCATTCTGATAGAGATGTTTTAATGGTCTGAAAAGAGCCATCAACCATCGGAACAGAGACCATAAATTCTTCTGGAAGAGTTACTGTTGTCATCGCCATTATTGATATATAGACAATCACTCCAAAAATAAATACTCCCTGAAAGACATCAGTCCAGACGACGCCATATAAACCACTCGCTACTGTATAAATCATTGCGAGGGTCACCATGATCAAGGAAGCAAAGATAGGTTCAACTCCAATGAATTCTCCTACAAATTTTCCTGCTCCGATAACAAAATATGTTACCATCGCTATTGTCATAATAATTGCTGATATGGCACTAATTACTCGAGCAAAGTCTCCTTCTCTCCCTTTACCAAAACGAAAGTGCATCCACTCTGCCTGGGTCATTACCTGAGAACGTCGATTCCATTTACCCATAAAAACCATCAAAAAGGCCATTATAAGTGTGACACCACCTCTGATCTCTATAAAGAACCCTTTTGTACCCAACGCATAAATAAAAGCTGTATTTATCATCGTTCCCGCAATATCTGTATTTGAGGCCATACCTGAAGCGCCCAACACCCACCAAGGTAGTTTTCTATCGCCTAAGAAATACGAGTCGATTCCTTTAGATGCTTTTTTCTGTGCAAACAGCCCGACCCCTACAATGGCCAGTAAATATATAACGACTATTACTAGATCTATGGTCTCCATATGCTTTACCCTAGTTTATAATATTTGTGATCGTACTCATCAACCATACGATGTGCTGTGAAATTTACACCTGTTTTTATTGCTTCCTTCATGATCGTTACCCAGCGATCATTATCCTCATAAAAAGCAGGAATAACTTCAGTCTCTAATAGAGAGTATAAGTGATTGGCATCATCTACATCATTAGGATGTTCAGGATCGCCAATCGCCCATCCGTTCACTCCATCGTTACACCCTTCAGACCACCAACCATCAAGCACTGAAAGATTAGGCACGCCATTAAGAGTTGCTTTCATACCACTAGTCCCCGATGCTTCATTCGGGCGGAGTGGGGTGTTTAACCAAATATCAACTCCCGAGGTGATCATTCTTCCTAACCACATATTATAATTTTCGAGAAAAATGATCTTAACCTTACCAAACATGGATCTTGATTTTGATACGATTTGACGAATTAATTCTTTGCCCTCTCGATCATTCGGATGCGCCTTTCCTGAAAAAATAACCTGGATCTTGTTTTGTCCAAGATCCTCAAGCCTTTGCATATCTGAAAAAAGTAATTGTGCACGTTTGTAAGTTGCAGCTCTCCTCGCGAAACCAATGGTCAAGGTATCACCATCCAGTGCTTTTGTGACCTGAGAATTAGCATAACCCAATAGATATCGTTTCCTCTCTAAATGTGCCTCCCATATCACGCTATTAGGCACCAGGTCGATATTTAATAATTCATCAGGGTCTGATCGCCATTTAGGTAAATATTCATCCAACATTCTTTTGAACGGACTACCCATCCAATAAGAATGGTGTACACCATTAGTAATTGACCCGATCTTGCTCCAAGGGAACTGGTCTTGGGCAACATCACCATGCAGTTCAGAGACTCCATTAGCCGATCGGCTGAAGTATAGTCCAAGTTCTGTCATATGAAAACGTCCATTTTGAACCAGTGAAGGTAGTTTAAGATCTTCAGGAATCAGCCCATGCAAAAGTTTTTTGACCCTTTTATCTGAGAAATGATCGTGGCCAGCAGGAACAGGCGTATGTGTCGTAAAATGGCATAAAGATCTAACTTTTTCTTTATTACCTTTATATTTTTCTAGTAGATCAAGTACGAGAAAAGAACAGTGCCCTTCATTCATATGATATGTTTTAATTCTTTTTTGGCCTAGGCATTCTAAAAGTTTTGTGCCACCAAACCCCAAGATCGCTTCTTGTAGAATTCGATGATCTTTATCACCTGAATAAAGTCTAAGAGTAATTATCCTATCATCTTTAAAGTTTTCTTCAACGTCTGTATCAAGAAAGTACATAGGTATACTGTGACCATCCTGGCCAACATAATCAAACTGATAGACCTGTATCCAGACATCTCTCTCTCTTAAACAAAGAGTAAACTTAATGTCTAGTTTTTTTAATAGAGGATGGGGATCAAATCGTGGATATGTCTCTGTTTGTATTCCCTCTTCATCCACACGTTGTTTAAAATACCCTTCACGATATAAAAGAGTGACCGCACACATATTAAGGCCCTTATCACCTGCGGCTTTGATGTGGTCACCTGCTAAGACACCTAGTCCCCCGCTATATGTAGGGAGGCTAGATGAGATACCAATCTCAGCAGAAAAATATGCAATATTAAATTGTTTTGTCATTATCGTTCCGATTCAAGCGTTAAAGATTTTAATTTATTTTTTATTTTAGTAGTTAAGAGTTCTGGGGTTAGACGCCACTCCCAGTTTCCATTATCTGTTGTGCCAGGTATATTCATTCGGGCTCCTGAACTTAGACCTAAGATATCTTGTAGAGGGAATATCACAGTCATAGCTTCTGAATCAAGGCAATATTTCATCATTGCCCACTGAATGCCATGACTCTCT